>Ga0190313_1000898_pt1 | contig 16690 bp, 17 predicted proteins | sample 4870071011_MG_FD_169989 | JGI IMG/M metagenome (GOLD analysis project Ga0190313, IMG submission 169989) | Hydrothermal vent sediment bacterial communities from Southern Trench, Guaymas Basin, Mexico - 4870-07-10-11_MG | ecosystem: Environmental > Aquatic > Marine > Hydrothermal vents > Sediment ...
TCTACACAAATGTAACCTATACAATAAACTACGCCTCTGGCCTAAAATGGGTTGCACTAAACAGGAGCGATGGGACATTGGTAGCCAATGAAACAGTGAGCAATTGCGATACATTCTACACGAATACTAAGGAGGTTTCCACAGCGTATAGTTATACAGTTATATACAAGGGATGCGATGGTCAGACAAAGACATATGCGGTTTAAATGAAGTTTATCTGCGATGCAATGCTCGGAAAGCTAGCTAGATGGCTCAGGATTATAGGATATGATACTATCCTGGCAGATAAGCAGAAGGATAGCGAGTTAGTTAGATTGGCCAAATCAGAAGATAGAGTTTTGCTGACCCTAGACAAATCAGTTCCAGGCGTACATCTTCCGTCCAGCGATCTTGAAGATCAACTAGTTTTTCTAGCAAAGGAATTGGGAATAGAGATCCCTGGGGAGCCAGTCCCTTTATTCTGTCCAGAGTGTAACGGAAGGCTGAAAGAGACAAAGGACAAGCTGCCAAAGTATGTGAATAAAGGATGGATCTGCACATCTTGTGGAAAAGTCTATTGGGAAGGATCGCATTGGAGAAGAATTAGGGGATTCTTGAGCAGAGTTAGGAGGAGGTTATAGCCTACCTAGGTCTATTACCTTGACATCAGAAACCTCTGGGATTTCAGCTAGCTTCTTCTCTACGGCCTCAGTCCCACCTTCTTCATCCTTCACTACTACGGTTACCTTCAAAGCTTTTAATCCAAAGGCTATTGGCTCTTCCTCAATCTTTTCTGCCTTTACAGCAGAGGCAACCTTTTCCTTCATTATCTCAAATTTTTCTGGATCTTCAGGCATGATTCTCATAACAGCAACTACTTCTCCCATAAAAACACCTCATGGTCCTTGGAACCCACAGCTCGGGCAGGTCCATCTGACTGCCTTTGACCTGCATTCCAAGCATCTTATTATTGTCCTCCCGCAACTAGGGCACTTAAACTCTACATATTCCTCTGTCTCCTTGTTGCATGATGTACATCTAACCACTTGCATACTCTCACCTATCCTGTTTGGCTCTATAATTTTAAATTGGGTCATTTATAAATCTAATGCCAAATGCCCCAGTAGTCTAGCTGGATAGGATCAGGGGTTGCGGACCCCTGGACCCGGGTTCAAATCCCGGCTGGGGCACTATGGGGCCTTGTGCCCCATGTGGGGTTATGAGTTTTCCCAAGGCTTTTTGTCAAAAGGCTTCTGGCTGGGGCACTATGGGGCCTTGAAAGTAATATAGCTCACGCTAGTTAAATCTCTTTCGTTAATGTTCAGATTAGAGCTTTTTAGATATCAATATATCAATCAGTGCTAGTCCAGCTATCACGAGATCTGTCTGCCAAGATCTCAGGATAACTGGATTCACTAGAATCAAGAGCAAAATTACCAGCAATGAAAGATCAAGAGATACATGGACAAGCAACAGTACTATGTATCCTAGGGTGGAGGTTACTGTGGAAGTTATTTGTTCTCCAACCTTTTCAGGCGGTCCTACTCCAGGTGGACCCAATCCATATTCCTTTTCTATATTCACCATTTCCCTCACCTCCGTTTAATCTAATCTAGTTTTCTAGGATAAAAGACTTTTCTAAATTTTGCTTGATTAGGGTTTCAATATTAGGCAATTTTACAGCGTAATTGATAAATATGGTAAAAAACTATAATACGAATATGGAAGAACTGACAAAAATAGAGAAAAGAGTGTTGATTTATCTGATAGCTCATGGCCTTTCTGAGCCTATAACAGCCGTTTCTAAGAAATTAAGGATAAAAACATCTACTTTAAGCTACATACTCAAAAAAATGGAGTCAAGGGGATGGATAAAGGGGTATAGGTACAGACTGAACCCATTAGCATTTGGTTATTCATATCCTTTTTGGTTTTTTGTCAAGGCAAGGCACCACAAAGACATGCATCTTCTTGATGATGCCATATTAAACCACCCAGAGGTTTATTCCACAAACAGGATAACTGGACCATACGACATAGCTTTTCTAGCATTCTTTAGGAATCAGTATGAATCAGCAGACTTCATGAACAGACTTGTAGAGGATACATCAAAGTACATGAGAAGGATATACTCTTATCCTGTTCTCTCTCTGGAAAAGTTTCATAACATAGAAATAAGGAATAGAAACCAAGTAAAATTGGACAAGAGGTCCATAATGATCATCAATTACCTTATGGAAAATCCAGTGTCTAACGTTTCCAAAATAGCCAGTGATTTAGGGCTCCATAGAGACACTGTGTCTAAGAGACTTAAATGGATGAAAGATAATCAGGTAATAATCAAGAGGAGCGTCGTTTTAGATAAAAGAATAACACCTCAGTTAGGCCTGGCTATAAGAAGCATACTATTCCTGAACGTTGAACCATCAATAAGGAAAAAAGCGTTAACAACAGCCAGAAGAGAGGGATTTGTTCATGAAATGTTTTTACTTGGTTCTAGGTTTGACTCCCTATTATTGACTAGAGCTGACAGTGTTGATTGCCTTTATTCAAATATACAAAACCTTTTCTCAAAGGGCATAGCAGTTGCCACAGAAACCAGCATAGTCTTTTATTTCAAAGAAAAAGATTCACCAATCCATTTCCTCAATGATTCTTAATATCTTGCTCGTTTTATGTAATTTCCCATTTGTCATTCTTTTTATCCTTACTATCTTTGGCTTTAAACCCCTCTTTTCCAGCTCTTTTTCTAGATCATCTTCATTTACATCCTGATCTGGACCAAGCGCTATAATATCTGGCTTTATCTCTTCTATTACTCGCAAGAGATCATCTTCATGTCCTAGAATCGCTTTATCCACTGGCTTCAACGCACTTACCACTACGAGCCTTTGCTCTTCAGGAATCGGACAGCCACCTTTTTTTCTTGCAACGTTTTTATCTCTAGCTACAACAACCACTAGACGATCCCCAAGCTTCTTTGCCTCCGTTAGATAGTATATATGTCCGGGATGGATAATCCCAAATGTTCCAAATGCCATTACAGTTATCTTTTTCATGGATATACCCTGTTTATTGTTCTTGGGAAAGGAAGAGCGTCCCTTATATGCTCTAGATTGAGTATCCATTTAAGGAATCTTTCTGTTCCCAGCCCGAATCCAGAGTGAGGGACAGAGCCATATCTCCTCAGGTCTATGTACCATTCATAGTTTTCTTCCTTCAATCCCTCTTCCTTTATTCGCTTGACCAGCTCATCAACTTCCCATATTCTTTCAGACCCTCCAATTATCTCTCCATGCCCCTCTGGGGCCAATAAGTCGGAGCATTTAACCAGCTTTGGGTCGTCTGCCAGCTTCATGTAGAAGGCTTTGCTCTCCTTTGGCCAGTCATAAACAAATAATGGCTTTTCCAAATCCTCGGTTAGAGCTGCTTCATGTGGCGCACCGAAGTCATCTCCCCATTCTATCTTGAATCCCTTCTTTTGCAGAGTTTCAATAGCTTCGTCATAACTCATTCTTTCAAACGGGTATTCTATCTTTTTCAGCCTGGCAATGTCTGTGAATTGGGAGATTAAATTGGCATTTTTTTCCACTAGGCTTTGAACCACATGCGTTATCATCCTTTCCTGCAGCTTCATATTATCCTCATTTGAGAACCAAGCCATCTCAGCCTCCAAATGCCAGAACTCTGTCAAATGTTTTCTTGTTTTTGATTTTTCAGCTCTAAAACTTGGTGTGAATGAGTAAACCCTTTCAAGGACATATATCAAAGCCTCAAGATACAACTGCCCTGTTTGGCTAAGATATGCCTCTTCTCCAAAGTAGTCAAATCCAAACAAAGTAGATCCACCTTCAGCCCCAGTTTTTGTTATTATAGGAGGATGAACCTCCCAAAATCCCTCATTGTGGAAGAATTCTCTGAAATACCTCAAGCTTAGATCCCTAATCTTCAGTATTTTCCCCATCTTCTGGCTTCTTAGCCATAGGTGTCTTACATCTAAGAGAAACTCTGTTGACTGGTCTTTTGTAATTGGGAATCTTTCTGCCAGATGGACTATCTCTATCCATTTACCTTCTACTTCAATACCTGTTGGTGCTCTTGGGTCTTCTTTCACGATTCCTTTGATCTTTACACTTGATTCTATTGACAAATTAGCAGCTTCAGAGTTTGGATCTTTGAATACAACTTGGACTATCCCAGATGAATCTCTTAACACTACGAAAACAGCATTCTTGGTAACCCTATGCCTGTACACCCAACCCCAGATTTCAACTTCTTCTCCGACTTTTCCAGCTAATTCAGAAATCATAGTTCTCATTTACCACACCCACATCTTCTTTTTGTACTCCTTCAAGATATAACTAGTTTCTGGTTTGATTATCCTAGTCTTTTTGCCTAAATGCTTTGGGGATCTTGCTAGCAGGGATTTCACCAGCCTTTTGGCCTCCTTGAACTCTCTCTTCTTTTGACTGACAAGCCTGTCTTTGCTAATATACACTCTTTTATGCTTCTCAATAAATCTCTCTGAATTTTTAAAGTCAAACACACTTGGGCCTTTCACTAGTTTCATATCCGGAAGTTCATCAACTTCAAGGTCAAGTAGGATTTCAGCTTTTCTCTTAGAATCTGTCCACCACATCTTATCAGACACTTTGAACCCATTTAGCTCTAATTGCTTTTCTAGGAAATTTGCAAACGCCTCTAGCTGACTCCATATTATTTCCTCATTTTCTTCTTTTATACTCCAAGATATAACTAAAGGCCTTTCAGGAACCTTTCTTCCCTTTCCAGGAAGTTTCCCAGTTTTTAGGAACATTCTGGCTGCGAGAACAAACCTGGCTAGGGATTCTAAGCTAACTGGTGAGGCTACATTTCTATTTGGATCAACAGGGTCAATTACTATTAGATGCCAATTGAACCTTTTTCTCAGGTAATTTGGGTCACAGTCATCAAGACAAATAACAACTGGAGGCTCCCAAACACTGGCTTCCTCCAGCACTCTAATAAAGCTACCATACTTTATCACAAGTAATTCACACAAATATCCAGAGAACCCTCTAACGCGGATTTCTGCTCCATAAACACCAATTTTTTTCATGAACCATTTTAGCTTGATAACTTCCTCTGGATTTTTTAGGTGTGAGATCACATAGTCTGTATGTAGAGGAGTTCTGTCCACAGCTGATATTATCCGCTCTCCTGGAGATATCTTGTAAGCAGGGACAATATCTATGAATCTTCCCTTTAGTTCTATCCTTGTGTATGGGTGCTCTGCATAATGTATTCTGGCTTTTCCCTTAAGGAGCGAGGCAACCGCCTTTCCTATTCTCAACCCTTCCTTTCTTAGAGTATCCTTGTCAATCCCCTTGTCAAATAAGACAAAGATATCCATATCTTTTTTTCCTCTTATAAACGTCCCCTTAGCTATTGAGCCAACAAGCCTGGCTTCTAATCCAAATTTGTCATTTACGAATGAGATTATCTTTTTAGCTAACCTTTTCTCTCTTTCCATTTCAGATCTGGATGGGAATATGCTCCCAGGTACTATTTTTTCAACCTTGTCCATCAAATCAACACCTAGTTTTTTATGTATTTTTTGCTTTTCTATATTTATGTCTTCCATTAAGAAAATCAATGATATTACCGTATATCTTGTTGATCTTCCAAAGTTAAGCGAGGAGGAAAAGAAATTCATTGATTCAATAATAGAATCTGCAGTTAGGGATTTCACAGACGCAGAGTTATCTAGGATATTCTTGGTGGATGAAAAGAAGGGTGAATTCATCCACGACGTAAAGGCATTGCTGTCTAAAGTGCAGTTTACTGTTTATCCACACGAGAGGGATCTTGTTAGATCAAGGGTTGAGAAGTTGGTTGCGAAGTACATTGGTTCAAAAAGTAAAAAGATAGTTGACCTTGCGATAGATTACTTGTTTGGTTTTGGAAGGATAACGCCTCTGCTTTTGGACCCTGATATTGAGGAGATAATGATAAATGGAGAGTCCAAGCCAGTTTTTGTAGCTCATAGGTCCTACGGTATGTGCAGGACAAATATTGTTTATGATTCAAGAGAGGAGCTAGAGCTGTTAGCTGAAAGAATATTGAACATGAGGAAGCCAACGAGGCCAATAATAGATGGCTCATTGGAGGATGGCTCTAGGTTTAGTTTGGTCTTGCCACCCGTGTCACACGCTCCAACGATAACAATAAGGAAGTTCACGTCGGAGCCGTTTAGTATAGCCGAACTAGTCCTGAATGGGACAATGAGTATAGATCTGGCAGCTTTTCTTTGGATGGCAGTTGAAGGGATGAAGGTGAGGCCTTCAAATATCTTGATAGCTGGGGGAGCAGGATCTGGAAAGACCACGACTCTTAACGCGTTAATAGGATTCATCCCTTCTGGTGAGAGGATAGTTACAATTGAAGATACCCCCGAGCTAAACCTAGCCGAACGAGATAATGTGGTTAGATTGTATTCTTATTATGATAGTAAGAATTCTGTTAGCTTGGCAGACTTGGTTAAAGCTTCATTGAGACTGAGGCCAGACAGGATAATAGTTGGTGAAGTTAGAGGTAGTGAAGCAGAATCAATGTTTACAGCAATGGATGTTGGATGCTCAGGATCAATGGGGACTATCCATGCTAACTCTGCAAAGGAAGTGATAAAGAGGTTAAAGAATAAGCCAATGAATGTTCCAGAGACTTTAATTCCATTGCTTGATATAATCTTAGTACAGCATAGAGTGAACGTTCCAGGAAAAGGGATAGTTAGGAGAATAGTTGAAGTGACAGAAGTGGATTATCTAGACAAGATAACGCTTAATACAATATACAGATGGGATAGAGAATCTGACAGTTTGGTGAAATCAGATATACCTCCAACCTTGTTTGATAAGCTTTCCTCCTTGACAGGTCTTACTAAGCTGGAGATAATGGACGAGCTTGAGAAAAGGAAAAGAACATTGAAGAACGCGTTGAACAGAGGAATTAAGACTTACAATGAGTTATATCCTGAGATATCCAAAGACCTTAGTTCCAGATCTATGTCTTAGTGATTACTCCTATCTCAACAAGTTTTTCTACAGCCGCTTTCACTAGAACTTTACTGTAACCTAATGTAACACTTGCATTATCTACATTCATTACTCCACCCCTGGATTTTATGTACTCAAATACGTCCATTAGTAGCGGATCCTCCGTTGAGAAATCAGGTCTCGTTATGTGGTATGTGCCGTCTACCACTAGTCTCTTGGTTGGCTTCTCTGCCATCAGTCTAGCTATTAAATTAGATTTATATGTTATTCCAAAGAAGCCGATTATAGTTAGCAGGACTACCACCACTATTAGCCAAATTACATTGATACAGAACTTCCCTATACATACTATTCCAACTTTTACCGCACTTTCAAACGCGCAGTTTCCTATTTCATCTTTACAAAAGTAAGGATCTGGTTCCTTGTATATAACGTCGTATTCTGTCTTTAAGTTGAATGGGTCGTATTCCCTTGTTAACTCCCCAAGATTCGTTTCAACCCAAGCATAGTAGTTTCCCCCTCTTTGTTTCCCTATAATCAGCCTGGCAGGAATACCTACCCTCCTTGCAGATTCTCTAAATATCAATGCCTTTTCCAAACTGTCATATGACGATTTATTGCTCATCACTAGCCAGTCTACATTCGTTGTCAATGGGAAATCTGGACTGCCTGATGGCAAGTCGTTCACGTAGTCTACAATTGTTGCGTATATCTCGGAGGAGCCAGATGTTAGGTCTATGCTCGGTACGAATGTTGAGGAGGCGTATTTGTTTTCTTCATTTAGTAATGGATCTTTCTCAGATAGTAGGAACACTTCCTTGTCAACAACTGATTTCACAGGAAATGCATTGAGTATTGTTGATTCTGCAAAGTACGCTCCCAAGTAATGAAACTCTAGAGTATAGGTGGATTTGGCAGGAATCTTAACTGCCCATATGAACACTTTAGATGGTTGCATAGTAACATTCACATCTGGGAGAGGATAACTTGGAGGGTACGGTTCAAAGTATATTATTAACATGTTTCCATACAATCCCCTATCTGTTGGAGACAAATATGCAAAATGTTTTGATTGATCCTTTGCAAATGGTGCGTACATTGAATAGGGATTGTTTTCATCAGTGATCTTTACCTCAACTATAACGTCTGTTTCCTTTGTATTTTCTAATTTTATCTCCTGTATAACATCCTTGTCAGTTATAGTCACTTGAACGTTTGCATAGACATCCTCTGCAAAGGCTTCAGGATACGTTACCTTGAAGTTACTTATGTCTGATCCAACCACAGGCTTGTCAAATCTCGGTTCAGGCATCTCTATCTCAGAGTTTAATACTCTCATGTATGGAAACGGGAATATTGGCATTAGATTGTTTACTAGCATTCTGTTCTCTGATGGGTTTATCTTTACTAAATGTTTGTCAGACGAAAAAAGCATGAAATTGTTTTCGTCTTCTCCAACGAAGGTTAGAGCAAATACAAATTGCGACGCTAGTAATAAACCAGTAATGATGACTAGTATGTTAAAGCAATTTTTCATGCACAATTTCATAAACTGGTCCCTCCCTCGTTAGTTTGCTCTTCATCAGCAAGATCTTATCAATTTTAAATTCTCTCTCAATCTTTTTTCCGATCATGCTTGATAATGCACTATTCGGCCTTTCCTTTACTCTTGCAAGTGTTATGTGTGGCACGTAGTTCTTATCTCTTTGGAATCCGATTTCAGCCAACTCTGCATCTATAAAATCATGTATACTTAAAATGCTTTCTGATTCTACACCCAGCCATATCACTCTTACATAGTTTTTGTTTGGAAAGGCTCCTACACTAGTAGTATGGCATTCAAACGGTCTTTCATCAACTAGTTCAAGAATATTTACCAATTTGTCAATCCTACTCTCTGGGACTTCTCCCAGGAATTTTAATGTTATGTGCAGGTTCTCCCTCTCAACCAATTTCATTTTTACCCCAGTTTTCTTTAGCTCCTCCTGGAGAGAAAGACATTCTTTTATGATATCATCGGTTATTGGGAACCCGAGAAACAGTCTCACGATAACCGCCTCTCGTAGGTCTTTGTCCTAACCCATACATTGTCCTTTAGCCCTGCTAAGAATTCCTCGTCCCATTCACCATCTATATTTAGTTTTGGATCCATGCAGTTGCCCTTCTCAAATGGCACGATGACCCATTTTCCAGGAATGGATTTACTCATTTTAGCTAGATCCTCTCTATCCAGCTGGGGATGCCATACCGTTACTACTTCCCAATATCCATTCCAGCCGGTCAACGCCTTCAACGACTCTATTACTCCATCCCCACTCGATCTAGTTATCTCTTCATATTTTTCAAATGGTCCTTTTACGTCCAGTCTTACAAAGTCAACAAGCTTTCTATTGATTATTTTTTTCAACATTTCTGGATTTTCACCATTTGTCTCTATCATAATCTTTAGTCCGAGAAGCTTAAGATTTCTCAGAAATATTGGAAGATCCTTTTGTTCTGTTGGCTCCCCACCAGTTACACATATGGCTTGCATGACTCTTGACGCTTTTATCTTTTCCACAGCTTCCCTTCCACTCATACCATTTCTAGCTTTTACTATCTCAGGGACGAAGCAGTATCCACATTTCCATTTACATCCACACGTATAAACCTTTCCAAATATCATACCATTCCAATTGAAACTTTGCAGATCTAACCTGCACACCTGCATAGAATCACTTTCCTAGTATGAACACAGACGGAGCGTCTTCCAATATATCATAAATCATTTTGAGTTTTGGATCTTTCCCTTTCTGCTTTGCATACTTTTCCAAACTAACAGAAAACCAGTTACCACCCAGGCTGGACTTCTGCAGGTCTCTTTCTGCCTTCATCCAACCAATTAACTCTGTGCTTTCATTTATGTATGTGTTATAGTAAACATCTTTGACGCCAAAGTTTCTGTAGTTAAGATCCATGAATCTTTTTCTCACTTTTTCTGTTTCTATGTTTGCTAACTCTATGTAGACACCATCATTTTCCTGGAAGGATGTAAGTTTATTCCTAACAAAGGACACCACTTTTTCTGCGAATAGGAATGCATCTTCATCTTTTACAATGCTTTTACCTTTAAACTCCTGTATGGACGAGTCTAGGCCAACCAGATTGACTAGGGAAGGGGCGAGGTCAAGTTGGAAATATACTTCATCGTTTGAAGAATTTGTCAAGAAAGGCAATATTCTGTTTTCAAACATTCTTCTTTCTATAATCTTCCTTTTAATTACTGCGATTTCCTTTGCATAATTCAATGCCTTTTCCAGCATTGAGAAGAATTGCGTTTCATCCTTAGCTTTCAATCCTATGTAGGGCATATTCACTGAGATCTCTTGGAGGACACCAGTCCTTAGAGTTTCAAACCACTTCCCCTTTCTACCCAACAACATATGATTTGGTGCTATTATCCCAGCGTTTTCCTTTATGATATCTGACCTTGCGTTTACTATCATAACTTTATTCTCCTTTAGGAATTCCTCTAGCTTGTTCATCGTGGAGTTTGGTATAGGTCCATCCCTGATCTTTATCACTATCCTTGGTGTCTTGAACGGTTTTTTAAGGAAATCTCCTTCACTCATGACATCAAGGAAAGAATTTAGGATCCTTACCGCTTCTCTCTCATAGTCTAGATAAGTATCTGTGGAAGTCACTCCACCAGGGAGTATAGCCTTTTCTTTCTTTATGAAGGATGGAGCTTCAAGCTCAAAGTTCAAACTAGCTAGTGCTAGTCCACCCTTCACTCCTAGAAGTTGGTTCAGCTGATATAAAAAGCCTTGAACCAGCTGGCTTAGTTGGTTGTTATTCAAATGCATGGTATATGGGGCCAAGAACAGATTGAAGAAATCAAATCCTTGTCCTCCAGATATATGAGTGGACGCAGATATTAGTATTCTTATTATATGCGAGAACGCAGTATCTGCATGCTTTGGTGGGCCGGCCACAGTGATGTTTTCATCAATGAATAATCCATTCCTTAAGAACCATCTAATATCATTTTGCAAGGATGTAATCCTTGTCCCAAAGTAGGGTATATCATGTATATGTATAAACCCTGAAAGATGAGCCTTTGCTATTTCCTCTGGCAACAGCTTTGTCAATGCATATTCGCTTGTGACACTGTCTCCGAATATCTTGTGTATCGTTTCTGGGTTTTTTGGAGTCACAGGAGGATTTTCTATTATATTATGCACATCGTACAACGGTAGCCCAAGCCTTGAGTACTCAAGTCTTGCTCTTGTATACTTCCTTTCCAGCAGTTTTGAATTGACCATGTCTCTTATGAGGGGAGCTGATATATACCTGAGCTCTAGCCTTCTGATATCTGATTCAACTTCGTTCGCTATCTCTTCGCATACCTTTTGAGTAAGTGTGGTTTCCTTTAGCAGACTAGAAACAATCTTTTCTTTGTCAAATGGTTCCAGTTCGCCGTTAGAGGTTCTAACGTATATTCTGTGATAGTTTTCGTACGCCCTAGCAGCGTTTTCATCCTTTTTTCTCAGCTCTTCAATTATTAGGTCATCAATCTCATCCTCTGTCATTCCAGGTTTTACCCTATCTTTTATCCGCATTATTACCTCTGTAGCATCCCAGAAGGGGATTCCAGCCTTTCTACACTTCTCCTGGATGACCCTCGGGTTAAAATTCGAACCATTCATCACTGTATGTTTTAAATTTCGAAATATATAATTTAGCATTATGATAGAGTTAGATGAAGTGGATAAAAGGATACTTGAGCTCCTAAAACAGAATTCTAGGCTTTCATTCTCTGAGATAGCTAGGCAGTTCGGCTTTTCTGACGTAGCAATAAGGAAGAGAATAGAAAAGCTAGTTGAGAGAGGGGTTGTAAAAAGGTTTACCTGTGAGCTAGACTACGCAAAGCTAGGGAAACCAGTATCTGCGTTTATCTTCATAAAGACTAGAGCAGATAGGACAAGTGAAGTATTGGATGCCTTGAAGGAGATTCCAGATATACAGGAAATATATCAAGTGATGGGAGAGTACGATATAATAGCAAGGGCAAATGTTTCCAGCATAGAGGCGTTAAAGGAGATGACAGAGAAAAGGATATCCAATATCCATGGTGTAATGGAGGTAAAACCAAACATCATCTTCTCCCAGTGATTGTATGCGTATTAGAGTTTCAGCTAGGATCTATCCGACAGAGGATGAGAGACAGGTTAAGAGAGCCATTTTGTCTGTTTTTCCAGATGCAAGACTGGAAAAGGAAGGAGATATCCTGACGGGGGAGGCCAGCGGTGTTGAGAGGTTTAGGGAAGTTATTAGGTCTAGGAGGATAAGAGACACAATTGAGGAGATACTTGAAGGGAACTATTCCTCTGGAAAGACATGGATTGATTTGAATAAGCAAGATGCATTGAAAGGAATAGTGAATGTATGTGAAGATTCACCTCTTGGTTGCTTGCATGTTGAGTTTTTTCTTGAAAGAGATGAGATAAAGGAGCTAGTCTGGGGTAGTAAGAATGGAGATAGAGGCGAAGTTTAGAGTTAAGGATTTTTCTGGTTTGGAGAAGGCTTTGAGTAGAGCAGAGTTTGTTGGGGAGATGTCTGAGGAGGATGTATACTATGACCTGGGAAAGGAGGATAGGGTTTTGAGGCTTAGAATTAGGGATATGGATGGGCGTCGGTCTATGATACTTACTTTGAAGATAAAGAAAAATAACAAAGGAGTAATGGTTGTGGACGAAAGGGAATGTGAGGTGGGAGAAGGCATAGCTGAGATCCTGGAAGGATTAGGTTTTAAGCAGTTTTTCAAGAAATCAAAGAAGAGAAGGACATTTGTCTTGGATGGAGTTAGTGTCAACCTGGATGATGTTGACGGTCTAGGAAAATTTGTTGAGCTGGAATTTATAGGAGACCAAAACGATGGAGAGATAAAGCTTAAGGAGGTTGCTAGAAAGCTAGGGTTAGATTGGGATGAAAGGATAGTTGACACATACATGGCAATGCTCCAGGCAAGTGAGCGGAAAGCTATTAAACCAGAGAAACCAAAAAAGAAATGATGAAAAAATTGATTGCTCTGCTGTTATTAATGCCTTTGTCTTTGGCATATGTCATTCATTTGGTTACACCTGTAAATACATACTTAGAGCCATTGATCCCTGTGGAAATCTCCCCAGTTGGCCCAGGTTACAGAGTGGTTTTGGCTGTTGATAGGAATACTCCAGAAAATTTTGTTTGGGACAACATTGATATGGAGACAGGTCCAAATTGGACAGTGACGTATGCAAAGGATTATAGATATATATATGCAATAATAGAAGTCCCTGTTGATGCTGAAGAGGGAGATTATCTATTAAGCTTTGTCGTTAGTGACAGAAATGGCGATCACGTTCAAGAGGATTCAATAGTGAGGATAACTGTCACCAGAAATCCAAACGATTTAGCAGAGATAGGAGACCTTGCTTCCACATCCCTAGTGGCTGGGAACGATTCAATATCATTTACAGTATACAATAAGGCGCTTGGAGAAGCCAGATACAGAATCTTTTATTCCATAGAGGGAATATCAAAGGAATATTCAAAGGATGTTATAATAGATCCAAACACGACAAAGTCAGTGGAGATCCCGATCAACATACCAAATGAGGGATTCTACAATATCACAGTTAGAGTGGAAAGCTTAGATACTCCAATAATAAACAAGACCATGTCCAGGCAGTATTACGTAAGGCCGACATTGAGGTCAAAGTTGTCAAGCATAAGGAATGCGTTTCCAATAGTCCCAATAAATCTTGCACCGTTTTATGCCATACTAGGATTATTTCTGTGGTGAACATGGGGTTTTACGAGGAAATAATAGACGCAGTTCTATCTGGGAAAATAAAAGACGCAGATAGCCTACAAAAGGAAAAACAGAGACTTGCAAAAAAATATGGCCTGCAGAATATACCAAGCAATGTGGACATTTTGATGCATGCTGATCCTTCAGTTAGGAAGAAGCTTAGTTTGCTTGTCAAAAAACCCACTAGGACCTTGTCTGGGGTTTCAGTCATAGCAGTTATGACAAAGCCATTGCCGTGTCCTGGCAGATGCATATACTGTCCAAGGGGGGACGCAGCTCAAAGCTATACTGGCCAAGAGCCGGCTGCACTGAGGGCAAAGCAGAATGTATTTGACCCATACAGGCAAACATTAGCTAGGCTTAGGCAGCTGGAAGCTAGTGGACATCCAACAGACAAAGTGGAAGTAATTGTCATGGGAGGGACATTCACATCTGCACCAGTGGATTATCAGGAAAATTTTGTTAAAGGCATATTTGACGCACTAAATGGAGTTAAAGCAGCCAATCTAGAAGAAGCACATGAGCTTAATCAGAGTTCAGAGCATAGATGTGTTGGTTTGACATTTGAGATAAGACCAGACTACTGTAGCAGAGAGGATATAAAGAGAATGCTTACGTATGGCGGGACAAGGGTTGAGCTTGGTGTACAAACGATATACAATGACATATACGAAAAGATAATGAGAGACCATACGGTAGAGGATGTCATTAGGGCGACTAAAGATCTAAAGGACTCAGCCTTTAAGGTCTGCTATCACTTGATGCCGGGTCTTCCATATTCTTCAAGAGATAAGGATCTAGCAATGTTCAAAGAGATATTTACAAACCCGTCATTCATGCCAGATATGCTTAAGATATATCCGACGTTATTGGCCAGAGAGGAGTTTTATTCAGACAAGACCATTTGGGATTTATACAAGCGTGGTGAGTGGAAACCTTTGACAAATGAGGAGGCTGTTGACTTACTGGCGGAAGCTATGCGGTTTGTCCCTAAATGGGTAAGGATAATGAGAATGCAGAGGGATATACCAGCTAGATTGATAGCAGCGGGTGTGACTGCTGGGAATCTAAGAGAATTAGTTTATGCGAAGGCTAAAGAAAAGGGGATAGACGTAAAGGAGATTAGGGCTAGGGAAGTTGGGATTAGGCAGAGAGAGGGGTTTGATATCGGTGAACCGGAGCTTGTGAAGGAAGAGTATGAAGCAAGTGGGGGGAAAGAAGTATACATAGCCTTTGAAGATGATAATGAAACTCTGTTCGGGTTCCTAAGGCTGAGAAAACCAGATAAACCGTTTATAGAATGGGCAAAGAATGCGGCGTTTATAAGAGAGTTACATGTGTACGGACCAGAGGCTGAGATTGGGGAAAAGTCAGGAGCTAAGATTCAGCACAGAGGATTAGGAGAAAGGCTTGTTAAGACCGCAGAAGAGATTGCTCTGGACTGGGGATTCAAAAAGATAATAGTAATATCTGGTGTTGGAGTTAGGCCTTACTACAAGAAGCTTGGTTATTATAAACATGGCCCATATATGGCAAAGGATTTGGCTAGCAATTAAATATCTCTTTTTCCAAAACTGATTGGTATGAGAATGGTTTTGCTACATTCGGACAGTATAAATGTGATCCCTAGAAAGAAGGCGTTGAAACAAGTAAAGGAAGCTAAGCCATTGAGCGTTGGAGAATGTTTAGTAGTTTTTACTGCGTTTGAGGATGCAGATGAGTCAGGAAATCCAATACCGAACGCCGTCAAAGAGATAATGTCAATACTAAATAAGATCAAGGTAAGTAGGGTTGTTGTCTATCCATGGGTTCATTTGACAAGTGAGCCTTCTTCTCCAGGTTACGCTGAGAAAATGTTTACTCAGTTGTACGATGCATTGAAAGCTGAGGGTTTAGAGGTTTACTTAGCTCCATTTGGATATTACAAAGAATTTGAAATACATGTAAAGGGTCATCCACTTGCAGAATGGTCAAGGAGAGTACTGCCAGTTGAGGAACCAAAGGAAGAGGAGATTGATGAGGAAGAAGGAGAGATGGAAGAGTTGTTTGTCATATTGCCGTCAGGGGAAGTCAGAAAGAGGGAAGAACTTGGCAAGGAGAATGAAAGGATCGAGATGGCGATAAAGGCCGAGCTTCACGAGATAAAAGAGACAAGCTTTGGGAAACCACCACACTTGGAGCTAATGAGAAGGCTTGAGATAGCGGATTATGAGGAAGTGTCTGACGCAGGGAATTTGAGATTTTATCCAAACGGGCAGATAATCGTTGAGTTATTGAGAAAATTAGGCTGGAAGATGGCTGTGGATGATCTTGGGGCTTTGCCTGTTAGAACCCCTTACATAATAAATCCTTATCATCCAAGTGTTAGCAAAATGATATCTAAATTCCCGGAAAGAATGTACAGAGTTCTACCAGGACTAAGAGAGAAGAAGCAGGAGTTTAGGCTTAGACCTGCTTGTGACTATGGAGTATGGTCTATTTTAAAGGATGCAGTTGTTACATACAAGAACTTACCCTTCGGCTTGTACGAGTATGATATAATCTGGAGATATGAGCAGAGAGGGGAACTCTTGGGGTTGTACAGGCTTAGAAATGCCCAGATGCCAAACCTACATGAGGTATGTAAGGATATAAACCAAGCATTTGATAGGTTCCAAAGACATATAGAAAAGTTCGCTCTTGCTCTCTACAACTACCTGGACATGAATCCAGAGGTATTGGTGCTAAATTGTAAAAGGGACTTTTATAAGGAGCATGAGGGAGTATTCAAGAAATGGGCTAGAGAGTTAGATATACCTATAATTGTCAAGCTGTTCTCTAAGATGAAGACATATAAGATAGC
>Ga0190313_1000899_pt1 | contig 16679 bp, 30 predicted proteins | sample 4870071011_MG_FD_169989 | JGI IMG/M metagenome (GOLD analysis project Ga0190313, IMG submission 169989) | Hydrothermal vent sediment bacterial communities from Southern Trench, Guaymas Basin, Mexico - 4870-07-10-11_MG | ecosystem: Environmental > Aquatic > Marine > Hydrothermal vents > Sediment ...
ATATGCAATTTCCTGCTCATTTAACTGGAAAACAATGCTGTTTCTATCTTTGCCTTTTTGGCCTTCTCTGAGTATAATTGCAATCCCTCTGTTCGTTTTTGCTAGCTCTAGCTTCTTATACATTCCAGTATCTTCTCTGTAGTGAAACAGGTCTGCCAAGGTATCCCATCTATTCTTGTTTTCGCTCATGTTCTTCGTAATACTTTCTGTAGCATTCCTCAGAACAGCATGCAAGCCATGTTGTTCCTGGAATGGCTCTTACTATCATTTCCCTACCGCACACCGGACAGTTATCCCGGTATTCTAAATAGCCGTGAGCTTCCCAGGTTTTCAGCTTTTCGTTGTATATCAAAACTACCGGATATTCCTTGAAATCTTCCGGTCTTGCAGGATATCTCCTCGCTAGAATAATCCTTTTGTCTGGGCATAACTTATACTTTGTAGTTCCGAAGCAGTTAACTTCCACCGGCTCGGTTTTATTTTCGTTCATGTTTGATAAGGTGGGATTTTACAAGGGATTGCAGCTGGGTTTTGGATAGAGATACTATTTCCTTTCCGCACTCCGGGCACTTCCATTGGTAAGCCCATACCTGAACCTTCTTTATCTTGGTCATTTTCTAACCGCTTTATATATATCCCAGCTTACATTAAGTAAGACCAGTAGGATACCGAAATATGCTATTGCAATCGCTGTTTTGCAATCCTGGGAGTAGTAAATGATTAGCACTGGTAGGATTACGAAAAATATTAAGAACCATACAAGTGCGGAGATTATTTCTTTAGCTTCGGTCATTTTCACCAACATTCTTCTTCCATCTCTCGAACCTCAAAAATCGCTACGAAACTTATTTGTTTTGGTTGTGTCGCAGGGAATGGCACTATTATAGGATCTCCGCTAATCTCGATATCTTTATGCCATAAAGCATATATATTGTCGTAACGCACCAGCCTAACTATCTTTTTTGCCATGCTTAAGCTCTAAAAAAGTGCTCAAAGTGCGAGCACACTTTGCCAACATTTCTGCTGTACTCTCTATCGCTCTCGCAAACGAGGCCGCATCTTCTAAATTCTCCTCTTTAACAGCGTTCCATAGATCTCTGTAAGTTCTTTCTACAAGGCCTACTTTCTCCTCTATAATAAGCACTAGCGTATTAACCCCCTCTTTAATCTCCTCTTTCATGCTCATCTCACTTTTGAAACCATCGGCTCCGCCTGTCATGTTATCAAGGCTTCATTTGCCTTAAAAAAATAATGCTTTTTCTCATATATATATTTTTCTGTGGTATGATATATATATCATACCATACAGATATGGTATGGGTAAGAAAGGTTTACTCAATATCTATGTGTTTTTCTATGGATACATAAGGTATAATTATAGAGCAATAAGAAGGATTTTCTTTTATATCTAAGCGGAAAGGAGCATTCATAATAATTTGCTTACGAATAGGATGTATATCCATTAATATATCTACAACTTTGGCACATATTACCGCCATGCGTGAAGCAAAATCATTCTCTTTTTTAATATCTTTTATCCATATACCATGTCGATATACTCTTCCACGCCCTTTTCTTATATAAAATTTATTGTCTCTACCTACATAGTAGCTATATTTCTTCTGGTAAACTAGCTCTCCCTCATGTATTATGTCCACCGCTAAAATATAGCCTTTGAAGATACTTCCACCATGGATTACATTTTTCTCTTTAGTTTTAAATACTACAGAAATAAGAAAAGGATGTATTTCTGTGTATTCTTTCTCTTTATGAATGTTTAAAATACCTTCCTGAGCAGCATAGGCTAAAGTAAGCTTGTAAAATGCCTTTAAATAAGCATCTTCTTTTTTGTAGTTATACTTATAATACCCTATTATTCTTCCTACTATTTTATAAAAAATAAACTCATCTGCAAATAAATTTATTTTGATAACTCTATTTTGATCTCCCTCACATAATGAATCATATAATTTCATAAGCTCACTAGCACAATCTTTACAAAGATCTAGTTTAACATATTTTCTTTCATTGCTTGAGGTTGATCCTTCCATAATATTTATGTGCCACAAAACTTTAAAAAGGTTTATAAATCTTGTGCAACAAAAATTTACGGTGTAAACTAAACTCTAATCCAAGTATTTGAATTAATCTGAGCTACCAAACCATTTTTTACCATATAATCCAATGCTTTTTGAATATCATCTATGCTTACATCATTTATCTTTGCTACAATATCTTCTATCGAAAATTGTTTATCTCCAACAACTTCTAAAATTCTTGATACTAAATCATTATACTGAAATTCTTCTTTTGGTTTTAATTTTATACCACTCCATACCGTCACCCTTTTGCCTTCATAAATTATCCTTCGGGATATGACCGGAACTTCTTTAGGTAATAAAGTTCCAAATTTATTTTTCGCTACTGGCACAAGATCATTTTCTTCACAATACTCGACATACTCTTTATATAGATCTTCTTTCGGTATAAATGAATTTATATCTTTTTCTAATCTATCTTTAACGAAAGCGTAAACGCTGTTACTTCTTCTCATCCATATTTCTCCTAGATCGGTTTGCTCTACATCAAAGCCATGTCTCAGCAAATGAACATATTCTTCAATAACTTTATTTAGAAATCCGCTTAATTCTTCCTCTGTCGTAAGTTTATCTAATATATGAGGATCTTTTGGTCTTTCTTTTCCGTCAAATTTATATGGGAACTCTATTAAAATCCATCTTCTCCAAAAAGCCCAAGTTCTATCATTGACTGGAGGTAACTCATTCGCAGAAAAAATTAGTTTTGCTCTATTCCTAAAAGGGATGGAATCCTTAAATTTCTTTTCTCCTTCCATTCTATCGCCTCCGGTAAGTGTCTTAAATTCACCGGTAGAATATAATCCTGTGCTCGGAATATCGGCGAATATGTTAGCAAGCTTGCCTATTAGCCTTGAACGTGCAAATCTATTATGCGCTAGACTTTGAAGAGATACATGAGATACATTATCTTCTCCCAAAAAAGCTGTTATTAGGTTTAGATAGGTGGATTTACCGTTTTCTCCAGACCCGACAAGCATAAAAGCCTTCTCATACTTATAATCGGTGAATAAGCAATATGCTGGGATTTGATATAATAATCTTCTGTATTTTTCTGGTACAACTTCTGATATGAACTTATCTATCTTATCACACTTTGCGCTGGGATCATACTTTGCATTTATCTGGACTCTAGAAAGGTATTTTGGTGTATGGGGTTTTAATTCTTTAGTTCTTATGTCTAGGAGTCCGTTTTTAACATTTATAATAAAAGGATCTTTATCAAATTCGGAATTGCTTACATAAGTTCTCCTTTTAATTGCATTAATGACTTCATTTACAAAATGAGTTGTTAGTTTTTTCAACTTGATTGGCTTCATGTATTGCAATACAATACCTCTAGTCCATATAAGCTCGCACAATTTCTTTACAACTTTTTCTCCGTTTTCTCGATAAACTCCTTTTTTATCGTCATACCATAACAGCTCTTCATTTTCTATAATTGTTTTGAATTCTTTGAATTTCATGATTGCTCTGGTAAACACTTCTATACTAAAATCTCCATAATCGCCAGCTTTTTGGAATAGCTCGGATGTTTCAGTAATTGCCTCAAGAAAGCAAGTATCTAAGTCTTTATCATCTTCTAATTCAGAAATTTCGGCTTTGACTTCCTTCCATATTTTAAAAAATTCTTCTCCTATTTGCTTTTTAACAGCTTTTTCAGCTTCTTCTTCATCTCCAAAGATGTCTAAACAAACTTTGAAGATTTCATCTATTTGTTTATAAATTTCATATTTTTTCTTAAATTCTTGTCGTTCTTTTAGTAATTCTTCTTCTATCTTTTCTTTATAGGAATCTATATCTTTTATCCATTCTTTTTTTTGGTCTTCGGTCATGTTATCATTCACCCTAGTCCAAAATATCTATTTTTTCGCCTTTATTGACGGGTTTCCAAAACCAGCAGCGCTTTCCAACCAAGTCCTGATTGCCTTCATATACCTTTTCAACTCTTAGGCACAGCATACTTCCTACGACATCTTCTACTATACCTACTCCGTCAAAAGCGACTTGTCTGTATTTTTGCTTTAGTAGTCTAACTCTCTTCCCCACCAGATATTTCAATCTTAGCATGGTCAGACTTTGAATGCCGTTTGAAAAAACACAATAGATAATTAACAACCTCCCAGTAAGCAAGGCTAAAACCGTAAGTGTTTTTTAATTTTTCTTGAAGGATTGTTAATTCATTGTATAATTCCATAGGGACATTGATAACCGTCCAATTTTTGTTTTTTTGTTCCATATATTAATACCAATCAATTTATATAAATTGATTTCGTTTTGGGAATATATATATTATAATATATCCGTAGTCAGAATTTACCGACAATATAAGTGGCATGAACGTCACAAAAGTCACAAACTATATATACCCTAAGATTACTTATTCAAAATTAAAATACTCTCTTAGGGTATATATGTTCGTGACATTTGTGACGTTCGTGACATCAATCTGTTATTTTCCGACATAATATATTCTATAGAATATAATAAAAGTATTTTTAGGTATATTAATGCGTTAATTTTATATAGTGGAGAGTATACTATGTCGGGATTTACCGATATTGAGTTTACAGTGTAAACCATTCCGAATCTGCTAAATCCCGACAAGTTTACGGTGTAAACTATCTTGCCTTATACAAAACTTTTTGACTTTAGTCGAAAGAGAGAGTCACCTCAAACGTTCTCTAAACCTTTTCAGTCTTTTTTTAGTTTTAATTCCTTTTCTTATATCCTTCTTTGCTTTCTTCTTATCAAATTCGAATATATACTTTTCCATTTCCTCGGTTCTGATATTGTATAGATATACTCTATACAATTCAGATCCTACCAACCATGCATACAAATTCCCTTGGGTGGATCCTATTTCAAGCATTTCCGACTTCGGCCTGCTCCTTACAGTTTTAAACTCGTCAACAAATAGTACACCCTCTTCTATCTCAATTCTATCAGGACATCCTCTTACAATCCACCATTCAGTATTTCCTTTATCGCAATACTTGAAATATCTTTGGAATATCTCCGGCTGATTAAATCCAAATCTTTGGTGATACCAGTGACCTTCTCTTAAGATTTTTTCGGGAACCCTGAACCCGGACAATTCCTTGTCAAGGTAGTATAGATATTTTATGATTTCACCAACAGAAATCTTATATTTCATAAAATAAATTTAAATTTTTTTGAATACTTTTTTTAATGAACAATAAATATGCAAAAAAGGTGGATGAAGATGTTATAAAGAAACATGAGCAAATGCTTTATCCTGTTTGTAGAATCAGAAGTAAAAATGTAGGAGGCTCAGGAACTGTAATTTACTCAGACAAAGACGAAGAAGATAAATACCATACTTTCATACTAACAAACCATCATGTAATTGAGAATAGTATAAAAGTTCAGGAGAAGTGGGATCCATCAGTCGGAATGGAGATCAAAAAAGAAATGAGATCTCCAGTAGATGTTGAATTTTTCTACTATGAGAACTTTTCAAAGTGCAAAGGAGTTTCCGGTAGCTATAAAGGAATAGTCAGAGATTATTGGGCGGATGCTGACATAGCTATTTTAGAATTGGATAAGCATGAAGAACCTGTAGAATATGTTGCAAAGACAATACCTGAAGAAGATATACAAGACATAAAAGTATTCGATGAAGTATGGGCTGTAGGAGCTTCTTTAGGGCATGAACCTCTTGCAACCTACGGTCATATAGTATTTATGGATGAGATAATTGACGATTATCCTTACTGGATGAGCACCGCCCAAACAATATTTGGTAATAGTGGAGGTGCAGTTTTCAGATATTCTAAAGAAAGGGATAGATATGAATTTATAGGGATACCTAGTAGGGTTGCGGTAACTGGATTGGGATTTAGCCAGTCACCTATAACACACATGGGTTGGTTTATACCTCCAACAACCATATACAAGTTCTTAAGAGAAAATGACTATGAATTTATATTTAACCCAGATGTAACTTATGAAGAGTGTATGGAAAAAAAGAAAAAGAAAAGAGAAAGAGCTAAGAAGCTTGCAATGGCAAAATTAGGAGAAGTTGTAGATATAGAAGACTTATTCCATTGATTTATTTGTTTTCCTTTTTTTACTTCCAATAAAAAATATTAAAAAATTAAGATATTGTTACTTTTACCACTTCCAATTTATATGAAGGCACTATTGTAATCTTATTACCAGCTGTATCTGTACTAGCAAAGTTTCCAGGACCTTCTGCCGGATAAAATGCAAGCCAATTTCCTGGGTTGCAAGGATCTGCTTTTTCCCATACTCCTACCGCTATCTTAACATCTCCGTATGCAATATTAGAAGGCAGTTTTAATCCTAAACTAAATTCTTTTTCTTCATTAGCTCCTAGGGTTATGCCTTTAATACCGGTATTTTCGCAAGGTGTTGTTGAAGGAACAAACTCATTCAAATCTTTATTCATAAAATAAATTTTATTTTCACTATCTTTGATTGCAACCCCCAATCCTCCACTAAAACTAGCATCAGTTTCGTTCTTAACCCTTACCTTAAAAGTTACTGTATCTCCTCTATGCTTACTAACAGTTCCTAGCGTTCTTATGCCGAGTCCTAATCCTTTTTTAGATACATAGCTAAGTCCTATTAATCCGACAGGAACCAAAACCGGCACTAGCTTATACAAATCCATAATAAAATATAAATTATTTAAATATTTTTTATGAGAGTTGGTTACTCAGTAACACCTGCAATTGAAAATGTAAGACTTGGTACTGCAAGAGGTTTAGACGCAGGACAAGGTCTTAATGCAGAGCTATCAGTTACAAAAAAATATTACGAAAAGGCATCTGTTAGGTTAAAATTGAGAAGCGAGGGCAACCCAGGAGATCTTTTCTTTGTAAAATTCCAGCACAAAGCCAAGCTACCAAATCTCTACGGAAACTATGGATGGGCTACTGTATTTGAATGTTACTGGTATGGATCTTATTCTCCAGAGTTTAACTTCTCTTACTACATACCGCCAAAGGCAGGAGATACTATAAGAGTGGTAGGATACCTAAAAAAAGCAGGCAAATCGGATTTTGAAGATGAGCCTTTACTGGATAAGACCTATTCTAACCTAATAGATGTAGATTGGGGATCTGGATATGTAGATATTCTTGCGTTTTATCCCACTCTCCCCTTCGATCCGGATGAAGTTGATTGGAAAGGGTGTAACACCGGACATGCTATGTTTTGGTGGGACTTGCCCAATTATAAGGATTCTGGTATTATAGTATTTTACGAAGATGCTGATAAGGATGGAAAGATAAGAGGTATGGTATACGGATCTTACTTTTGGACTCACCAGCACCCGGGATTTGAATCTAATGAAAGATTTACTTTATTCGCTTTGTTAGGAAGTTTCAAAAAATATGACACCAGAGCTGCGATATATTGGGGTCCTATAAGGTGGTTTTATGATAATAGAAATAAAGTATTTCCTGACGGAGGATTAATTCAAATGTTAAGATCAGGATATTATAGTAAAGACTAAACTATCTTAAACCTAACCTGCCAGCTTCCTATCCGATTAGTTCTATTTTCATCGCTAAATACCTGAATTTCATAAAGCCAATTTCCAGGCCTAAATATAAATATTCCACCCGGCCACCACGAGCAAGGATCGGTAAAGCTCCTATACTCTTCCACGTCAGGAAATTCGATAGTACCTTCTTGTTTCCAAGATTCCCATGTATCTAAACATAACATTATATGTAGAGAATATGCCTTTATTTTCTTTCTGTTTAGGTTGTAAACTGTAAAGCTCGGTCGTAGGCACATAAAAGGTCTTGATATTTCCTGACCTTCAACAGGATATGTAAATTCTATTTTTAAGTCTCCCGGCTCTGGACTTACATAAGGAACTTTGCAATCTCTGTAGCTTCTATACATTGTGTAAATACCATATCCAAACATTGCAATCGAAGGAATTGCTACTATTGGTTTTATATCTTCTGGCAATATATCTCCTACCATACCAGCACCAATTCCTGCAATAACGAAAGGCATGCCTGAAAATACAGCTTTTATAGGACAATACCATTCTTCAAACCACAGCCTTTTTTCCATAATATATTTTTAATAAAAATGTTATTATGCCTGAAAGGGATATAGGCAAGGTGATTGCAACCTTGGCTGGGTTAGGAATAACAGCTGCTATGCTTATGCTCTTCATAAAGCCAGTATTAGGTAAGGAAAAAGTTTCTTTAAAAGAAGTTATTATAAGCTAATTATGGTTGCAAGCCTTACTAGTGCGTGGTTCTCGAAACTAAGAAGGTGGGGGATTCCAGAAGATCTAGCACTAAAAGCAGCTAACGATCTAGCAATAGTAGGATTGTCTCCTGATCAATATCCAGATGCAATTAGTTTTTTAAGAGATCCTAATGTGCAGTCATTCGACTGGTTCGATGAGATATCGGACTGGATAGAGAACATAGTAGAATGGATTAAGAAGTTACTGCCTGGAGGATTATTTATAGCAGGAGGAGCCTTGGTATCATCATTACTAGGGAAAGTAGAAATAAAAGGAATTCCTTTGTCAATAGTAGGTCTAGTACCTATAGGAGTTGGATTATACATGTGGTATCAGCAATTGCAGGAATTATTTTAATTTTTCCAATATTTTTCTTAATAACATTCTTACTTCTCCAAGCTGTTTATTAATATCTGCTATATAATTTTCAATTATCGTATCTCTAACAATATTAATCTGGGAAATATCTGAAAATTCTCCTTTGACCCATTTTTCCTTTAGCATATCTTCAAGCTTTGCCATCATATCTTTAAATTCTCTATATTTTTTGCAAGCTCCTCTATGTGCTCCCATCTTCCTTTCATCTACTTCCCTACCGCAAAACTCACATATTACCATATTCCGCTTTCACGATATTTCTTCACAATAACCTCATACTCTTCAGGAGTATATCCATAAAGATACAAAGCATCTCCATCCAAATAAAATTTACAAATATAGCCTTTACTCTTGTAATCCTTATATAATTCATACATGTCTTTATGTAGTTGATATGTTTTTGGATCTCCGACTACAGCAGCTTTATTTATCCTTGCTTTAATAATTTTTAAGAATTCTTCTTCAGAAAGTTCCATCATAAAAATTTTTATTTATTTTATATATAATTATGGTTGACTTTGATGATAAAGACTTGGCGATAATAGCCTTATTGATAATAGCTTTGGCAATTATTTTTGGGAACGTTGAAAATGCAAAGGATGTCATAATAGCTATAGTTTCTGCTATAGCTGGATTTGTTTCTGGAAGAAAATCCAAATGAACATGCCTAGAAAAAAGAACAATCCTGATGGGATATACGAGTCAATAGCGGTTATTAGAAACGATATAAAATGGATAAAGGAAGAAATCGGCTGTATTAAGGACAAGATTGATAAAATAAACAACAGGTTCTGGGGTCTCGTTTTAGCTCTGCTTGGTATTCTTTGCACGATCCTCGCAGCTGTTATTAAGTTTTGAAAAGCGCCACTCTAATGAATTCGTTAGATTTCTTTGTCCGAAACATACTTTCTTCTTAATAACTTCAACCCACTTTGGATCTATCTCTATTGCAATAGTACTCCTGCCCATTCTTAAAGCTACTTTGTTGGTAGTTCCAGCTCCAGCAAATGGATCTAACACAATCTCTCCAGGTAAAGAATAAAATGTGATTATAAGCTCAGGCAATTTTTCTGGAAATCCTGAAGGATGTACCAAAGGCTTGTTCCTTGGCTCTGCCGGTATTTTCCATACATCATGTAGAAAATCTCTAAAATTATTATGGTCTAGTTTGCAACTTTTATCATACTTGCTGTAATCTATTTCTCCCTTCCTAAATATAAGGATATGCTCATATACGTTATCCGGTCTGTAAAATAACGGAAATCCATGCTTTATAAAGTTACCGGCCCTTTTGCTAGATGCGCTACTTGTCATTCCGGTTGTCTTCATCCATATAATATCATCCTCATAGGTAAATCCTATCTCTTGGCATATCTTTATAAAATCTGCTGGTATAGGAAATTTAATTCCTTGCTCCCTGTAATCTCCTATATTGCAAGCAAATACCCTTCCTTCTTCAAGAACCTTGTATATTTTCTGGAAAATACTTTTCATTTTATCGAGATACTTGCCATAAGCTCTATATACAACTTCATCTTCCCATTCCATTATGAAGTCAGGTTTATCTTCATCTTTCAGTGAGAATCTCATGGTAAAGTAAGGAGGAGATGTAAAAACTAATTGCACTGGTTCCTTAATAAGATCTAAGGCCTTTTCACTATCCCCTTCAATGATCCAGCAGAACATAATCTAAATGTACCACAAAACTTAAATCTGGATTAATTATACGATTGTCGAACTAAAAAACATTTAAATACTTTAATCATAGTCTAATTATGAGCGAGGTAAAGAAAGCTTTGGAGGTGGTTGTAGGAGTTTGTTTGTTAGTAGGAGGTATAACAACTCAGCAACCTTTCATTACTGCTGCTGGAGCTGCTGAGATTGCAAAAGTAGTAGCTGGAAGCAAATAATTAACAATCCCAGCAATACTATAATATTATCAATTTTCAAGTGATATCTTTGCTTGTTTTTCGTCTCCTTTTACTTTTACTTTATATCCCAATAACTTTAGCTCTTTCTTTGCTTTTAAAACTATATCATAACCTCTTAATCCACCATAGTGCATATTGCCATCAATAACTACTTCTCCCTTATTTTCCAGCTCTTGCAATAAAGGTTTCCACTTTGCCAATAGCTTTTCTCTGGTTAAATCCCTTTCTTCTATCTTAGGAATTTCTATAACTTTCTTTTTAACTACTTTTGGTTTTTTAATTTTCCTTGCCGGGATTTCTATTGGCCCTGGCGGCGTCCAATCTTCAACTCTATGTTTTGCAGGTATAGAGGGTTTAGGAACCCTTACTCTAGGTTTCCGTAACCCTCCACATATTTTAACAACGGGCTTTTTCTTTTTCAGGGATTTGAGTTTACGGTGTAAACTACGATAAATACGGGAAATTAAAAAAGGCAAAAAAATCAAAAAAACTCCTACTAAGCCCATTACTATTATAATCTCCGGGTTCCCAACCGGAACATACTGGTGGGTCATACTGCTTCCCGAAGCTTATCAGAACTCTCGATTAACTTTTTTATCATTTGGATATCCAGGTCGATTTCGCTTACCAGTCTTCGGAACATATCCCTGTCCTTCTCCGATATAGCTCTTTCTATTTTTTCCCTAACTTGGCTCAGCCTTCTCTTTATGAGTTCATAGGTTTCTTCTGTTTCTCTTTCCACCGTTTGCAAAATAGTCTGTCTTTCCAGCTCTTCATTTATCGCACTCATTTTAACACTGTAAAAGTCGCTTTCCTTTATTCCCAAATGCTTATGAGCTTCCTTGCAATAATACATGTGGTTCTGCATTACCCATATATCATCACTTTCCTTCCCGCACCAACATTTAAATTTAATCATGTTTCATACACCTCTTTAATAACCTCTGACTTAATTTTCCTTAGTTCCTCTAAAACTTTTTCTTCACTCATTCTTGCTTTAATCCTTTTATTTACTTTGTTAAAGTAAATTCTTGCTAGTTTTTTCCTTTTATTTTCACTGTCTTCATATTCCTTTGTCCTTATATAAGTTACTAGGTGGAAAAATTCTCTCCTTACTGGATCTCTGAGACACTCTACACATATATTATTCCCAGATATATCCTCACATACCATACAACTATTGCCCCTTGGCGATCCGTTTGCCATAGCGTAATCTGTACTTACCCTATCCAATCTTATATATTTTTTATCCATATTATCACCTCACCAAATAACCAAGAGAACGAGTACTATATTTCTTAAACACACCAACCACTTCATCAACTTCTTCTTTAGTTTTAGCTAGTCTTGCAACTCTAACCGCTTCCCTAACGTCAGGTCTATACTTGTATACTACATTTGCTATGTACTCTGCAAGATTTTCGTCAATTCCTTCCCTAGTTAAAATACCCTTACAAACCATTATAAACTGATCTAAGGTATAAGGTCTAAATGTAAATATTGCAAACCTACTCACAAGCTCTCTAGGTATTTTACTTATATTGTTTGCAGCTGCTACCACTATTGTATTCAGGGTTGCGTTCCTTGTCTTACCGTACTTGCATTCAACCACTCTTCCTGACTCCATCAAAGACAGAAGCGCCGCCATATCTTCTTTATTCATTTTATCCAGCTCATCTATCAGTAAAATTTTAGGTTTCTCATTTATTAACACATCTACCAGCCCTGCCTTACTGGTTGAAGATCCTAGATAATACCTACCTCCAATTCTTTCTAACTCTTCAAGAAATAGTGACTTTGCAGTTGCCGGATCTCCTACCAACAAGAAATGTACTCTCGCTTCTTCTCTCAAAGCTTTTAGCATTAACTTCTTTACATCGTCATGACCTACTATGCATGAAAATAAATCATCAGGGATTTCTACCGGCATAGAACTTAGTTTCTCATCAGTTATATTCGCCAGTTCCAACGCTTTCTTTATACTTTCCCTATCTACCAATCTGTATTCTGTAAAACTTCTTGATTTATATGTTATCTTTAACAGACCCATTGCAACCAGCTTGTTAAGTTTCTGCGGATATACTCCTATATCATGCCACTGAAATCCAAAATGCTCTAAAGTTTCTAACTTTTCTTTATTTTTTTCTTCCCACTCAACCGCCTTCTCCAAAATAGCCCTGGTATCGTAGTCATCTTCTATAATACTTAATACCTTACCAACCATTTCTTTATCCTCTGCCATATTATAATATGTGCCACAACATTAAAAAGATATAGGCGCCCGGGAGCTAAGACACTCCCGGGCTTTGCCATAAATAAAAAGGAAAAAAACTAAATCACTCGTCGTAAGTAGAAATGTAGAAGCACGATGATATTTTCTTTATAGTCCAGTTACAATCTATTCCTAGCAGTTTGCAGTAATTTTCCCCTACCTTAAGCTTGTCTCCTGGAATTATCTCGTCACTTTGACCTTCTATATAATATAGCTTGCCATCTTCCGTCTTAAACGCTACTATCTCGTGAGCTCCTTCTTCAAATACTACAGTAGCTCCGCACGCAAATATTCCTTTCCTTAAAAGCTTCCTTATTAAAAGGTTTGTATAATCAACGCAGTTCCAGGTTGTTCTGTTATATTCCATTTCGTCCGTATCGTCCACTAGCAAAAACTCCTTAATCTCCTTCTTTGAAGCGTATTTCCTTATCTTATCGCTGGTTGCAACAATCCTTACGAATTCCTGATATTTTTCCTTAAGCTCTGTGTAATTACTTTCCAGTTCCTTTATTGTTTCTTTTAATCTTTTTATTTCTTTCCTAGACTCATTAAGGTTTGCAACAGCTGTCTGATATTTTTTAGTAATGTTTGTATGGTTGTAATACAGAGAAATGTATTTGCTGTATAGCTTATTGTAATCTTCTAAAACACCTAGATACAAATCTCTGTAGCTATCCGCTATTTCTTTGTTCCATTCCGAGCACTGCCAAAAATACCAGGCAGTTACTATACCTACTATAGCCAGGACTATTGCAATCCTATCCATAAGGACTTAAAAGCTTTGAGATATACCTAGCATAGCAGCTCTGACATACATAAACACTACTTTCTATACCATCAGCCAGATTTACTGCAGTTATTTTATGCATTTTGTATCTTTTGGCACATTCTTCCACTATTTCTTTTTGGCCGCACTCGTATATTTTTCCGCAAACCACACAAGCTATCCCTGCCTTTGCCATAATCACCATAAAGCAGCATTATCAAATATTTCTTTTTTTAGTTCTTCAAACTCTTCTTCGCTAATTTCTTCTTTTTGCATAAACTTCTCCAGAACTTCCTCTGGAATTTCTGCATATACAGTTGTTAGTTTCCCTGACTTATATATAGCGTTGCCTAAAGCTCCGTCCTTGTCTAGCAATATAATCTCTGGCATTCCAAACTGGTTTTTTCTACCGAATATTACTTTCCCATCTTTCTTTTTAGCTTTAATCATATTCACCGGCGCCCGGGAGCTCACAACTCCCGGGCTTTACCAAAAGAAAAACCAAAAAAACTAGTTAAGAGAAACCACTATAACATTAGAGCCATTACAGGCAAACTAATCAATCTTTTACCAGAGCCATTCATATTCTCCAGGCTCTCTACAAATACTTAAAATTTCATCTCTTTCATCCAAATACTCGGCACATCTCTTACATACTAGCACTCCTTTATACATAGTAGCGCATTTCCTATGGACTAGCTCACCACAATATTCACACCAAATACCTTTTCTAGTGCTAACCTTTTGACCACAAACTGGACATATCTCCACTCCTTTGGTTATTCTAACTGGTTTTTCTTCTTCGCTAGGTAAGGTAATATTAGAAGTATCGATTTCAGCTCCTTCCAGTTCTACCTCTGGGCTTTCGGTTGTTATTAGCCCTACTCTTCCACAGGGTAACTGAACCTTACACCCAGCTGCAAACTGTAAATCATTATTAACCACAACACTAACCTTATAAACACTAGCTGTAGAAATATCTGTCTCACTCAAATAAGCTTTCATACTATTATGGCTATGTATCCACCCTATACAATTCTCTGGAAAGTTCTCTTCTTCAAATTCTACACTAGCCTTACTTACCTTCTGCTTAGGAATTACCAAATCCTTTATATAAAATGTCTTGCTATCTCTCTGCTCTCCAACCAAATAAGCTCCCCATTCGTAATCCCTTATCTTCCTTGTCAATAGCACTATCTTAGAAAATGCCTCTATTGAAAAGATTAACTTAATATTGCCAGAAATCTCTGGACATTTCTCCCTAACACAGTTATTAGCTTCAGGGATAGACCATTCCTTTTTGGTTTCTTTCTCCCTTCCAAGAACTAACCAACTCATATTCAAATAGCGCCCGGGAGCTCACAACTCCCGGGCTTTACCAAAGGAAAAAACCAAAAAACTAATCACTCTTCATCATCGTAATAACTACAATATATACATCCTGCATTACTCGGCATTATATGACCGCATTCTTTACAAGTAGTTATATTAATATTGTTCTGCTCTGCAACTTTCTTTATATCTTCTAAAATATCTTCTATTGTTTCTACTGGAATATCATAAGGCGGGTCGAATACACTGCTTAAGTTTATTGTATTCAAAGCATCTGCTATAACATCAAATACTTTCTCTAGCTTTTCATTACTATCTATTTTACTAGGAATTGGAGCACAAATATTACCACTACTTGTATGGAAGCTCCTAAATGGATTTCCATTTTTTAGCACTACTGAATGCTCATAGCAGTTAGTTAATGGGTCTATTAGTATAATGATTTTAACATTTCCTAAAGAATGCTGGTTATTAAGATTATACACACTTTTCCCGTCAAAGCTCACATACTTTATTTTGATGTTAGTGGTCTTGTATATATACAATTTACTGTCATATCTGATTAGTTTGAATTTGCTAAGGTCTAACCACTGTGGAATGGCGCTTTTCTCCAAAATATCTAATTTCTGGTGTAGTTCTGATATAGTTTTATCCTTATTTTCCACTATATTTATATAGTCCCTAAGCTTTTGTTTTGTTATATTATATTCTGCCCTAAGTTGCTCTACCAGCTCATCAAACTTATCGGTCATAATCTAGGCGCCCGGGTGCTTCTACACCCGGGCTTTACCAGAAAGAAAAAGCAAAAACTAAACCAACTCGTTAAGGTTTAGCTTGATATTTATCTTTGCCGGAGTTTGAAGTATTTTTAGTAAAACCTTTAGCATTAACCCTGCAACTATTGTATTTACTGCTATATCCTGAATTACTGAATATCCAGTTCCAAAGCTCCAGGCACTATTGAATTCTCTGGCATCTGTTGTTATCTCAATAATATCCCTATCGCAACTCCCTATAACATACTTCTTAAACCTCTCTGCTATAAACTTCTTGCTTTCTAGGTCATCGGTGCAACACAAAGCTATTGTATTATCATAGTCAATTTCCATACCGCTACAATACTGCTGGATAGTTCCTATTATAGGAGTAACTACCATATTCGGATTTATCCATTTAATCGCCTCTGTAAGAGCAATTACCTTGTGCTGGTCTAAATCGCTCTCGAAGTAAAACTGCCTCTGAAGGTTTTTTGTCTCTACCTTATCATTATCCACCAAAACTAATCGGTCGGCTATTTTTTCCTTGTAGCTGTGCTTTGCAATCATATATGCTAGATGGCTACCTACTCCACCAACCCCAGCTATTATTATCGTTCTCATAGTATGGCGCCTGGGAGCTCACAGCTCCCAGGCTTTGCCAAAGAAGGAAAAGAAAAAACTAGTTACTTACCACCTGAAAGCCATTTTCTTGAGCGAATTTAACTAGGTCATCATATCCTTCATTTTTCCAGTAATCTCCTATTGGTCTTATGGTTCTATTTTCAGTATCCACTTCTACTATATAATCTTCTGGATATCCGCTAGAGAGTTCACATCCACAGTCTTTCATATAAGAATAGTCTCTCTCTATATCACCAACT
>Ga0190313_1000900_pt1 | contig 16664 bp, 15 predicted proteins | sample 4870071011_MG_FD_169989 | JGI IMG/M metagenome (GOLD analysis project Ga0190313, IMG submission 169989) | Hydrothermal vent sediment bacterial communities from Southern Trench, Guaymas Basin, Mexico - 4870-07-10-11_MG | ecosystem: Environmental > Aquatic > Marine > Hydrothermal vents > Sediment ...
ATGGAATGGGCAGGGAAGATATAGATGCCAGAATGCTCGGAAATGGCAGGCCATTCGTTCTGGAAATAAAAAGGCCGAAAAAGAGATTTATAGATTTGAAAGTTCTTGAAAAAGAGATAAACGAATACTGTTCGGGAAAAGTTGAGGTATCCTCGCTTAGATTCGCCACTTGGGAAGATGTGGAGAGAGTTAAAAAAGCAAGATATAGTAAAAGGTACAGGGTGATGGTTGAGTTTTCTCGTTCTGTTGATGAAGATTCTTTGAAAAAAGCGGTGGAGGAACTTAGAGGAAAAGTTATATATCAAAGAACCCCTTTACGTGTGTCCCATCGCCGTGCCGACATGGTTAGAAGGAGAAGAGTGGAAGATATAAAACTGGTGGAATATGATAGAAAAAGCGCTGTATTGGAAATAACCGCCGAATCCGGAACATACATAAAGGAACTCATGCACGGCGATGAGGGAAGAACCACGCCAAGTCTCGCCGAACTACTAAAAGTAAAGGTTAGAGTGGTCTATCTGGATGTGATAGAGATATTGGACGGAGGCGATTAAAAATGGTGGAAATGTCGCATGGTCCGAGAGCGCGTACGAGAAAAAAGTTGAGGAAAAGGGTAAGGGAGAGAGGACTCCCTCCAATAACTCGCGCGTTACAAAAATTTGAGATAGGAGAGAAGGCGGCAATAGTTATAGATCCGAGCATACACAAAGGTATGCCCTTCCACCGCTTCCACGGGCTAACTGGCGATGTCGTTGGTAAAAGGGGGCGCTGCTATCTTGTTAGGGTTAGAGATGGAGGTAAGTACAAGATTGTGATCGCCCATCCGTATCATCTAAGGAAGGTGAAAAGTTGAAGAAGTACCTTACTTTGGCGGAAGTTAAGGATATTCTGAGCAAACTCGTGGAGGAGAGGGAACTGACTTTGGAGCAGAAATACGCCCTTAAACACGCGGAAGATTTCGCAAAGTTAAAGGTTGAGGATGCCTTAAAATTAAAAGAAGAATTGATGGAACTTCCGTTCATAACCGAAAGAATCGCGGTTAAAATAGTGGACATACTCCCTCAAAGTCCTGAGGAAGTCCGCGCGATATTCTTCAAAGAACCCATAACTATAAATCTTGAAGATGTGCAGAAAATTTTGGATATAGTTAAAAAGTATATATGAGGGGTGCATTGCATGGAGGAGTATGCTTACATTCTGGATTACTTACCGCAGGGAAGACCAAATCAGAAATCTTTCAAGATAATACCAATTGCGTTGGCCGTCGGTGAAAAGGAGTTCAAACTTTTTGAACTTATTCCAAAACCAGATGTTACTCTTATAGTGGGCGAAAGAGTTTACATAGGTAAGGATAAGGAAAAGAGGAAGAAGATAGAACATGTAAGGAGGAGAATTGCCTACAAAGACCTCACCCATGCTGCACAGTTAGAGCTTCCATATGTGATTGAAGAAATAGTCAAAAAGAGGGAGCAGGATTTTGTGAAATTTTTCAACGAAGCGCATCCGATAACCACCCGCCTTCATATGCTTGAACTTCTACCCGGATTGGGTAAGAAAACGATGTGGGAAGTTCTGGAGGAGAGGAAGAAAAGGCCATTTGAGAGCTTTGAAGATATAAAAAAGAGGGTAAAACACATACATCATCCCGAAAAGCTTATCGTGAACAGAATACTTTATGAGATACAGCACAGATATGAAAAATACAAGATATTCGTGGCACCATAGGCGTTCTTACGGCCTACATTTTCTCAAAAGTGAGAGAATAGCGAGGAAAATAGTGGAGTATGCGGATATTTGCGATGGGGATGTTGTTTTGGAAATAGGGCCGGGGAAAGGAATACTCACTAAAATAATGCTTGAAAAAGGCGCGAAGGTGATAGGAATAGAGAAATCCCCTCATCTATATGGATACCTCAAAGAAAGATTCGTAGATTATATAGAATCCGATAAATTTGTTCTTATAAACGACGATGCTCTACGAGTTAATTTCTCTTCGCTCGGATTCAACAAGGTTGTTAGTAATCTTCCATACAGCATATCATCGCAGATAACGATTAAACTTTTCAAGGAGAAATTCAAAAAAGGTGTTTTGATGTACCAGAAGGATTTCGCCGAAAGAATAGCAAATGTACCTCCAAGAGAGAAATTCAACAGATTGGCTGCGATGGTTTATTTTCTAGCAGAGGTTAGAATCCTTTTTGTTGTAAAGGCAAAATACTTCCAACCACCTCCGAAGGTGGATTCCGCAGTGGTGGAGGTAATTCCGAAAAATATAGATATTCCAGAGGGATTTGAAACTTTCCTCAGAATTCTGTTCTCACAACCGAGAAAGAAATTAAAAAATGTGTTAAAAAATACTCTATCGTTTGGAAATATGCGTCCCGAAGACCTATCGCCAGAGGATATGCTCACACTTTTTAACGCAAACAAAAAATGTTTGGGCTTCTATAAATAATTTTCTGCGAAGGTTTATATATGTCTCCCCATACCCTTTTAAATGCCCCCGTCGGCAGGTGATAAAAATGGCTAAAAGAAAAGTTGAACAGGATATGATTAAGAGATGTCCTGAATGTGGCTCTGATCATCTTATAAGGGATTATGAACATGGTGAATTAATCTGCGCGGATTGTGGTATTGTTATTGAAGATTCATTTGTTGACCAAGGTCCAGAATGGAGGGCCTTTGATGCCGAACAGGATGAGAAAAGGGCGAGGACAGGCGCTCCAATGAGCTATCTGAGTCACGATAAGGGTCTTGCCACCGAAATTTCCTGGTCAAATAAGGATTCGTATGGTAAGAGAATCCCTCACAAAAACCGCGCTCAGATATACAGAGTGAGAAAATGGCATCAGAGAATTAGGGTTAGTAACGCCGCCGAAAGAAATTTGTCTGTTGCCCTTCAGGAGTTAAACAACATCGCCGCCAAAATGGGTCTTCCGAAAGATGTTAGAGAAACTGCTGCCCTCATATACAGAAAAGCAGTTGAAAAGAATTTGATAAGAGGAAGAAGCATAGAAAGTATTGTGGCGGCGAGTATATATGCGGCATGCAGAACGGTAGGAATGCCCCGCACACTTGATGAGGTTTCTAAGGCAAGTGAGCTCAACAAGAAAAAAATAGGTCGGGCTTACCGTCATTTGACCAAGGAATTAAATCTAAATCTTAAGCCCACAACGCCGTCATCCTATATACCGCAATTCTGCAGCAAACTCAATTTGGATAAGGCCGTTGCCAGAAAGGCGGAGGAAATAGTGCAAGAGGCCACGGAACTGGGAATAATCTCGGGGAAAGGTCCGACCGGCGTGGCAGCAGCTGCTATATATATTGCTGCTAGCCTTATGAAACAGCCAAGGACTCAGAAGGAAATAGCTGATGTCGCGGGAGTTACCGAAGTAACGATAAGAAACAGATACAAGGAAATATCGCAGGCCCTCAACATAGAGGTAGCCACCAAATGAAAGTTTATGTGGTGGATAACGGAGGACAGTGGACCCATAGGGAATGGCGTGTTCTTCGCTATCTCGGATGCGATGCTGAGATAGTTTCCAACATAACTCCTCCTGAGAAACTGAGAGATGCCGATGCCCTAGTATTATCTGGTGGAGCACCGAGAATTTCTATGGAAACTTTTAAACTGGGAAGAGTGGGCGAGTATTTGGATACTATGGAAATTCCCATTTTGGGAATTTGTGTTTCTCATCAATATATCGCTATACACTTCGGGGGTTCCGCCGGCCCCGCGGAGGTTCCCGAATATGGAAAAACCGAAATAGAAATTTGGGATGAAAACGATCTGTTTCAAGGACTACCTGATAAAATAGTGGTTTGGGAATCGCATAACGATGAGGTAAAAGAAGTCCCAGAGAATTTACATATTCTCGCATCATCAAAACATTGCAGAGTACAGGCAATTAAGCACAGAAGTAAACCTATATACGGAGTGCAGTTTCATCCGGAGGTGGAGCACACGCAATTTGGCTACGATATTTTCAAGAATTTTTTGAAACTCTGCAAATCCTGAATTTTCTAATTATTATTAAGGGCAGGATGAAAAACACCGTAAAGATGAATTCTCCTATTTCTGGAACATAGTTCGCTTGATCCGTAGCGCTTGCTGTACAGATTGAATACGACCGTACACGAACTCTAATTGTATCATTTGTGGATGCTGAAGGATCCAAAGTAACCTTAACTGTGATTGTAACAGAAGAGCCGGGAGCAAGCCATCCTGTATCGGGAACTCCATCTCCATCATGGTCCGCAGTCGCACTTATGGAATCCCAAATTCCGTCTCCATCATTATCCGTTGCGAGCCAAATCAGAGTTCCATCATTGTTCAAATACAAATCTATGCGGAAACCGTTGCTTGAACTGGCGAACACATCCACACAATCGTATCCATCGCCAGAGTTTGTAATGGTATGATTGAAATAGAAGTAAATATCGTTCTCTGTGGATGAGTTGCTGTTAGGATTGATCGTTATGTTGCAGAATATTTTGAACTGGGTGTAGTTGGTATCATTTACTCCGTTACTCTCGTATGCTATCACAGTTATGTTGTAAAGACCAACAGTAGCATTTGGTGGAAGGGTATAATCATACCTGTAAATGACATATGAACCATTATCGTATTCTTCACTCATAGTCATAGTCAAAGATGTGCCATTCGGATCAGTTATTGTCATCTCAACCCGATCTATATCATATCCTCCAAACGGATCAGAAATATTCGCCCTTACCGTAACCGTATCTCCAGCGGAGAAATTGCTCGTAGGCATACCGCCGAGGTATGTTGTTATATTTTTCACATGTATGTAAGATGGTGTTACAAAATCAATTCTGCTGGGATATGCAGAAGAGTTGTAATAAACATCGCATTTCTTGTCTCCATAGAATTTCAAAATAAGGCCTCTTCCTGCCGGTATTTCTGGAATCTTAGGTGTTATATTAACCACATTTTCTCCAGCTGCAGTTGCATTTAATGAAAATGTTGCGCTTCCCACTTCGGTTGAATAATCATCCAGATAAATATAAACTGTTCCTGTCCTCGCCCCCTTTCTATCTACCCATAGATGTACAACAATATCACCAGACAAAACAAAATCATTTGCAAATGAATTATTCTGAGTCCATACTGCAGGAGCATTTATATCCGCACCAGCATATATTTCATCGGTATTTCCATTTTTCGGATATAAATACATATTATCCGTTGGACCGCGACAATATAATGTCTTAATTTCTGTACTTCTCACTATTAGCAAATCCGTGGATGATGTGGAATCTCCTGTAAATGAAGAATAAAGTGTTATATTCAGTTTTTCCCTAACATCTGCTCTATATTTGCCAGAAAATGAAATATCAAGGAGAATTTTCGCCGTATCGTTTCTATCTATCGTTATATCCGAACAACCATCCCCGTCGGTATCGTTGTGAGATGTCCAAGAACCCTGATTTCCCTCCCCAACCAATATGTCATCGCTGCCAATTACACCATCTCCGTTCCTGTCCCAGTAAAGCTTTACATAAGATGTACCCATAATCTCCACTTTTATATTTACTATATCTCTTCCTCCGCCCTTATTCATTATGAGATGATGGATGTAGGCTTCCGCATCATTCTGTCCAACAAATTTTATTTTATTTTTAGGTTGTATAAGTATTGATGAATTTATATAAAACACTGTTGTGTTTGATGCCTCAACACCATCGTAGTCCCATGCGGTTACCACAACTGTATATGTTCCTACCCAAGATGGTACCGGGAGTTCAAATGAATAGTTGAATATCCGCCCGTATCTTGTTGTTGCAAATATATTCATCGGTTCTCCATTTAATATATATGTTCCGTTCGGGGATATCACGGACACCTCCGCATAAACTATATGCTCTCCCCCTAAGGGGTCCGTGACATTAGCAAAAATATTCATTCTCTGTCCCTCAATGAAATACTGAGTTGGATGATTAGGTCTGTCTTCCGTCCATATTTCTTTGACATCGAGAAGGGAGGTAGTATTAATAACTATTCTGGAATTGTTAGTGGTAGAATTATAATATACATCAAGGGTATCGTCATCACCATCATCGTACCACTCAAGGGTTACACCCAGTACCCACCACTGAGGTATTACCGTCTCATTTAAATTCACATAGAATGTGTACCAGTCTGCGGGTGGATCACCCCACTGCGAAATGGTAATCCAATTTGAAGCTCCCATTTCAAAATATGTTGTACTATTCCATATTCTCCAAACACGTACTCTGAACTTTTCTGTGCATCCAATATCACCAAACATAGAAGGATTTGGGTCAAGATAAATATATGCTGTAGCGTTATTTATAGTATAGTCCTGTGATAGTCTATGGGGATAAATCCAAAATATAGAGGGATTGCTATTGTTCAGAGTAGTTATAAGCTCATTTGTTCCCTCTGTCCAATTCATGTACAGAAAATTCTTCGAGTCGTATCTTCCGTGCAGATAGAATTTCTGATCGCTGTAAGATGGAGTTGCTCTATATACTGAAGTAACTTGAGCAAGGGCATAATCTACTAAATTCATCCAGTTGTAGGCGAATATTCCTATTCTGTATGTGGCGGATGATTGCATATTAACAGATATTTCTCCTTTATCGTAAGTAACGAATATCTCGGGTTTATCTACATACACCCAGTCACCAAACCATCTATAGTGTCTTATTTCATCAACTTTTCCGTATTCACCAGTTATAACTATCTTATGTTCAGCTCCCACAAAATCATAACCAACATAGCCTGTGGATGGATTAGAATCGCTATCCACATAGATAACCCATTTGTCCTCCCCATTCAACGGTTTTTCTATAGGCGGACCTATATAAACAGATACATTTTTGCCCGCATATTTTCCAAAAGATGGGTCATTAGGTATTGTTGTATTAAGCCACATATCGTTTCCCCATGGATAATCCTTTATACCATCGCCATCAACATCGTAGGGGTTTTGGGAGTCGGAAATACCATCATTGTTGAAATCGTTGGGCATCGGGTCTATTGAATCGGGTACGGTGTCTCTGTCGGAATCTTTCACAGGCTTCGTTTTTATAATAGGCACATAATCTCCGCCTAACAGCATACCGTTAACCTCTAAATAGAAGAATATGTTGTTAGTTGAGGAATTGTAATATGCACTATATCTAACGATATCAATATTGGGGGAGTATACAACGCCACTGGATAAATCCCCTATCTCGTCGTTAAAGAATCTTGTCCATTCTCCAAACGCTCCGTCCACCCTAGGTATGGATGGAGCTTGCTGTATATAGATGCCTGATAATTTGTTTATTACCTCCACATTTCCACTGGCGTTGACTTCCACCGATCTTATTCTAAAAACATCCTGCGGATTTCCATTAATGGCCATTCTGAGAGAGCCGCTGCATTTCTTAACCGTTTCGTTTATATCAAAATAAATTAATTTTTCGGAAGGATAAACACTTCCGTCATATGTTTTATTATCAAAGATGAGTGTAGCACCAATAACCATCGCTCCATCATAGCATATCTTTATTCCGTTTATATGCATATAATCCTCAGCACTGAACTTAACATCTGCTATTCTTACCTCGTAATTATTCGGTATTACTTGGGGATTCGTATCAAAAATCATTATTCCATCAGTGCGGAAAACCTTAAGTGGCGGTGTGGAAATATATGCATCATTTCTTTTCACAATAAGTATCACCGAGCAATTCTTTGAATAATTTTCAAGTCTAATAGCGCCCTCTATCTCATCCGATGACCACTTGACTATTAATCCGCTGGATGAAGATAGAGTATATCCGCCTTCTATCATCTTAAAGCAATTTATTGATGAACCCTTCACAGTACCGTTCCATCCATACAGAATTACTAACCTATCCAGTCCCAAATCTCCCGCTTTGTACCCTGTGGAGAAATTCGCATCCTCATCTATCCCTATGAATATATTTTCCATCCCTTTGAACATATCTGTATGACGGATATAGAACTCGGCATCCATTTTATTGCCCAATACCTTAAATGTAATATTTCCTATTTCAAAGCCACCAATTGATTTCCAATCATCAAACTTTCCGTCTATAACAACAGCATTTTGAGAGTAACTTAGTAGAGTTATAATCGGAATCAGAGAAGCAAGTACCAAAAGCATCGTGATTGTAGAAATTATTATCTTCGCCGGTTTAGCTTTAATTATTCTTTTTACACTAAGTATATCTCCTCCTTCGGTTACTATCCCATTTCCGTTAACAAAACCTCTTTTGACCTTCGCGGCTATTTTTTTCCTTTCAATCTTCTTTTCTTCTGCCTCTTCAATTTCCTCTTCCACATGCTCAACTACAACAACCTTCTTTTCTTCCTCTTTCTTTTTCTCCTTCTCCTCCGAAACTATTTTTCTAGATGTTTCAATAATATCTCCCAACTCATCCATACTCTTCTCCGGAAGATATTCTCTCAGATCCGTAGGAGTCATAAGAGATATTCTCTCCAGTGTTATGTCATTCTCGTAAAGTTTCTCAGCATCTTCTACAGAAATATGAGGAAGTTTCAGGAGTTCCTTTGCCTCTTCGGGAAGTTCTTTTTCTGCTTCTATCTTTTTTTCTTCCATTTCTTTTTCTTCAAGTTTTTCCCCTACCTCTTCGGGTTTTTCCTCTTCTTTTGCTACGGAGGGTATGGGAACTATGCCAGACAGTAGAGCATTCCTGTACATCTCCTCTATATCCGATGGAATATCCTGCGGCATAACCACATAAATATTCTTGTTCTTTTCTTTGTGCATATTATGTAAAATTGCAAGTATTTCCGAAAGTTTTTCAGGAGGCATATGCTCGTTGATAACAGATAATGAATCTATAACCACTATCTTGTTATCTCCCATAGCAATATAATTCAAAAATTCTTTAAGTGTATTATAATCACCTGGCGCTATGGTTAAGTATTCACCTGTTTTAAGTTCGGATATCCAAACAACATCAACATTTTCCCCAAGTCCCCATATATCTTTGAGCGTATCTGGATACTGAGCGGTAAGACATATAACACTCACTTCTTCTCCCGCTACATTTTTCAAATATTCATAGAGTTCCTCCTCGTTGGAAAATTCCTTTATCTCTGTCTCTATTTCTTTTTCTCCTTTGACCTCCTCTTTTTTCTCTTCTTCAACTCTTTCCCCACCCTTTTCTTCCTTTATTCCCGTAAGTTCGCGAGCTTTTTCAATTATTTTCATTAGCGTTTTTGTGCCCATTCTAGGAAGATATTTTTTCAATTCTTTCGGGGTCATCTGAGCAATCTTTTCAACAGTAAGCCCCTCACTTTCAAGCTTTTTCGCTCTCTTCTTACCAATTCCGGGTAAATCCGTTAATTTTGGCATCAGACCTCACCCTCCACAACTATCAAATCTTCTCCAAACATCCTTTTTATCTCCTCTTTAATCTCACCCAACTTCTTCTCATCACCCACCTTTCCGTAATATATTGCCTCTACTATATAGGCGCTTTTTCTGTTAGGGTCTTTTTCCTTGGCAAGTTTCAAATATTTTTCTACTTCATCCATCATACCTTTTTCCATATATGCTCTGGCCAAATTTACTATAGCATTATAATAACTTTCATTACGTTTTAGAGCCTCCTTATACATTTTGATCGCATCATCGTATTTGCCCATTTTGAAATAAACATTACCCATATTCGTATAGGCAACTTCGGATGGCTTTATTTTTAAGAGGCGCTTGAAAGTTCTAAGTGCCTCTTCATTTTTGCCTCTCATCATATACCCGATTCCTAGACCGTTAAGAGCGTCCACGCAATCCTCATCTATTTTCAAGGCATGTATGAAATACTCCTCGGCTTTGTCCCATTCCATATTTTTCAAAGCCTCGTATCCTCTATCCACCATTTTAACTATTTTCATATCCTTAGAAAGTTCAAAGACGAACATACCCCATAGAATCCAGAATATTATAAAAGAAAAGTAGAACAAAGTTAGATCATATATACCGTAGACCATATTTGAATGAATCCTGAGAAATTCATGTGCAGGCATAAGGAATATGGAAAATGTTGCCGTGGCTATTCCGCCATAAGATGCTATCATTCTCGCTGTGTGTTTAGCCGCCATAAGTATGAAGTACATTCCCACGATAGCCATTGCGAATCCACCAACAGCCATTATATATGAAAGAATATCATATCCTCTCATAGATGTGTAAGCAGCTACACTCGGAACTATAAGGAGGAGTAGAAATCCTATCAAGAGTAATGTGGCTCCAGTATTGGCTATGCCTTCCAACTTGTTCTTGCTCAGAGTTATAAGCATTAGAGATATGAATCCTATGATCCCACCTAGAAGCCAGTTAACAAAAAATATAATCAAACTACCAATAATAAGTAATATTATTCCTCCTATCAGATATCCCTTCTTTTTCCTTTCACTCCACTTCTCCTCCCATCCTGTTATGAGAGTCAATACATTTATAATTACAACTACTGAAAGTAATCCCAAATAAACAGTGGTCGCATATTGAAAGAAAGCAGATGTGCTGTTGAGACCTCCACCGAAAATTAGTAATGTTATCCATGTGCCTAATACTCCACCCGCAGACAAGCCAATACTGATTATATAAGGTAAGCTTGTTCTTTTCTCCGAAGTGGACTCTTTAACCATACTGATACCATGAAAAATAATATACTTAAACTTTTTGTCTTTTTGTTTATTTGCCGATGGGCAAAAACTATATTTGAAATACTCTTTTCCTCCGCTATGAGGCTTTTCGTTGCAGTGGACATACCCACCAACACCGAAATAGAGGGTGTTATGAGTTATGTGAAAAAAGCGGGAAAGGTTAAAGCCGTTGAGAAGGAAAATCTCCATATAACTTTGAAATTCCTTGGCGAGGTAAGTGATGATAAACTGTCGGATATAAAGAATTGCATTGAAAGTTCGTGTAAAAACTTCAAAAAGTTCTCAATAAAGTTGAAAGGTCTTGGGGCTTTTCCATCTCTCTCAAAACCAAGAGTAATATGGATAGGAGTTGATGAGGGAAAAGATATTCTTTCGGAAATTATGCGGAGATTGGACGAATGTTTTCAAAAACTGGGATTCAAAAAAGAAAAATCATATGTGCCACATATAACTATTGCTAGGGTAAAGGGTTTCATTAAATTAGATCCACGCCCCTACCTGAAAAAAGATTTCGGATCCGTTATCATTGAGGAAATAAAACTGAAAAAAAGCCAACTAACGCCCAAGGGTCCAATATACGATGATATATTCGTTCTGGAACTTCAGGAGTAATATATATCTTCGGTAGTTTCGGATTCGCTGTTCTCTTCAACTATGTCTATCGCCGCTATGAAGCTTATGGGTATTATCCTAATCTGTCCCTTCTTTTCGCCATGCGTTTCGTCCAGTTTGACGCATACGGCTGCATCCTCACCCAGTAATCTATATCCCACAAATGTTCCAGAGGTAACCATAAGGTCTTCTCTGCTCACCGCTACATAAAATACATACTTAGATCCTACTTTCAAGCCCTTCATAATCACACCTCCCGAGCTAATCTCTCAATCTTTTTAACTGCCTCGCGATAATATTCAAGCACTATTTTCACATTGCTCTCCACAAACATCCATGCCTTCTCTATGCTTCCATACCTTAGCCTATAACCTTTGTTTTTACCTTCCATAGATTCCTCAAGAATATCCAAATCCTTCAGACGGTTAAGATGCCGATAGAGGGTAGTCCTCGTTGTCCCCAGATAACTAATCATTTCCTCTGGTGTCCAGAACTTTTCTGGATGTTTTACAAAACATTCCTTGAAAAGACGGTAGGCTGTTGACTTGCTCAAATCGGAAGGAATTCTGCCCCGTGGACTCTTTGGCAAATATCCGATATCCACAAGAAATCTAAGCAGTAATTCGTCAAGATCGTTGCATCCAATAAGCGCGGAATCCATAACTAATGTAAGTTCAAACATCATGAATGGTTATGATGAGGTTATTTTAAAAGTTTTTGTCATTATATTACATAATCATACTCAGACCCAAAGCAACAAATCCGCATAAAGTATATATTGAAAGTAAAACAATAACGAGATGAGGTTCTTTCATAGGTTTTTTGCTAAGAATGAAATATGCAAGAGTATATTTCTCCGCACCGGCTGGCGGTTTAATTCTTCCATCATCAAGTATTATTGGGTTCATACAGGCAGGTCTTCTTTCAATTTTTTTGATGTGTCCGTAATATATTGTCGCAAATAATTCGTAAAAGGTAGGTAATATACAAATAACTCCCAAAAACTCTATGTTTCCAATAATTACTGCTGTTCCTAACGCGCTTCCCAATCCTAAGGTACCAACATCTCCTATAAATACTTTAGATGGATATTTATTAAAAACAAATAATCCAAGACTACAGCCTATTGTTCCCGCAAGTATTATTAGAGCAGGACTGGTGGGGTCTCTAAGAAGAATAATAATCAAAAGAAACACACCAATTATAGTAATTTCACCTGATTCCAGCCCATTGTATCCGGCACTCATATTTATTGCATTAGCTATGCCTGTTATCCCTAAGGGGACAAGGATATACCAGTATAAAATAGGTATAGTAACAAAGCTTATGGTAAATAATGGAGTTGATATCTCTGGATTTCCCAATCTAGTTATTATGATAGGTAGAGATGCCCACGAAACAAAAATTGCTTTTTCTCTTCTTGAAATACCTTTAAGATCTTCAATTAATCCTATAAACGAGGCAAAAACCATAACGGAAAGAGATACCAAAAGTGCCTCAAGGTCCAAACCTAAATTATAATATCTAGATAACTCGGATAATACAAAAGTCGCTATAGCATATCCTGCCACAGCAGCAAGACCCCCACTCCGTGGAACTACAGGCTTATCTTTTTTGTTAACATCTATTCCTACTATTCCTGCATTTTTTTCTCTTTTTATTATATATGGGAGTAACAATACCGTAGCTCCAAATGCGATCAGCATCATGAGTGTTAAATATACTGTAATATTCACATGTAGGGGATACTCGGTTATAATATTAAAAGTTTATTCCAAAAATTTTTATTACTACTTACTTTTTTCTCCTTTAATGCGGGTAGCAGTAATAGGAACAGGAAATATGGGTAGGCACCATGTGAGAGTATACAAAGAACTAGGTGCTAATTTAGTGGCTATAGCGGATATCTCCAGTGATGCTAAAAGGATTGCAAAAAAATATGATTGTAAATTTTATAATAATTTTAGAGAGATGATTAAAAATGAAAAGCCTGATGCTGTAAGCATAGCAGTTCCTACATCACATCATTACACCGTCGCTAAGTTTTGTTTGGAAAATGGTATAGATGTTCTGGTTGAAAAACCTATTACAAATAATCTTGATCACGCAAAGGACCTTTTAGATATTTCTGATAGAGAGGACAGAATTTTAATGGTTGGTCACATAGAGCGGTTTAATCCTGCGGTACATGCCATAAAGAACATAGTTGACTCTGGAGATATGGGTGATATAATGTCACTTATAGCTAGAAGGGTTGGAATATTTCCACCGCAGATAAAGGATGCGTCCGTTTTTATTGATCTTGGTGTACATGATATTGACATATTTAGATATATACTAAACAGAGAGCCTGAAAAAATATATGCATTGGGAACAAAAAGTTTAATAAATAGCAGGGAAGACAACGCCCTGATAGTTATGGATTTCGGTGATTGTAATGGAGTAATACATACCAATTGGATTACACCTATAAAAATCAGGGAACTGGCGATAACAGGAACAAAAGGATATGCCGAAATGGATTATATACATCAGACTGTAAAATTGTACAGAAGTAATTATACCAAGGAATTCTATGAAGATTATGGCGATTTTATAGTAACTTTTTCCAAACCATATATACACGATGTAACCGTAGACAAAGACGAACCTCTGAAACTTGAAATCAAACACTTTTTAAAATGCGTTGCTGAACACAAAAAGCCAATTGTATCTGGATACGATGGATATATTGCTTTAAAACTGGCCCTAATAGCATACAAATCAAGTAAAAAGAAAGAAGCGATAGAAGTTCCTAAAGAGCTAACCTAAGAATTTTCCTGAATGGTTTTTACTATTTTTTCTTTATCTTCCTCACTCAGCAATGGATGTACTGGAATTGAAATAACTTCTTACACATTTTTTCTGTTATTGGTAGTGAGACATTATAACCCATTTTTTTCATAACCGGTTGCTGGTGTATTCCCAGGGGATAATATATTCCGTATCCTATATCTTCTTTCTGAAATGCAGCAATAAGTTTTTCTCTGTTTTTTACTCTAATTGTATATTGGTGATATACATGCTTTGCTCGCGCATCAACATAGGGCGTGATAACAAAATTCTGCAGTTGTTCATTATAATATCTGGCATTTTCTATTCTAATCCTATTTGCATTTTCCAACTTTCTTAGTTGAACTATGCCTATGGCGGCGGCAATATTTGTCATACGGAAATTCCATCCAAGTTCCGTATGTAGATATCTTTCTTTCTGCCCGTGATTTCTCAGCATAACAATCTTTTCGGCGAGTTCTTCATCGTTGGTGGTTATCATTCCTCCCTCGCCCGTTGTCATATTCTTTGTAGGATAGAAACTAAATGCTGCTATATGTCCAATAGAGCCAACCTTTTTTCCATTCCATTCTGCACCATGAGCTTGTGCTGCATCTTCAACAACATAAATATTCTTATCTTCAGCTATTTCCATTATTTCATCCATATTTGCGGGATGTCCATAAAGATGTACAGCTATAATAGCTTTCGTTTTATTCGTTATTTTTTTCTTCAAGTCATTTATATCAATCGTATATGTTCTTTCATCAATATCCACAAAAATCGGGCGTCCACCTGCTCTAATTACACTTGTAGCACTGGCAATAAATGTAAAACTTGGAACCAATACCTCTTTATTTCTAACATCAATGGATTCCAATGCGAGAATAAGCGCCTGCGTACCGTTTGTAGTTGCCAAGGCATATTTTACACCTATATAATCCGCAAATTCCCTTTCAAATTTTTTAACCCATTCTCCGCTGGCCAGATATCCCGAATCAAGCACTTTTTCCACTTCTTTTTTCTCCTCCTCTCCTATCCAAGGCTTTGCTATTGGAATCATTCTATCATCTCCTTGTATTTGCTCAATTCTGGATATTCCTTCCCGCAGATAGGACATTTGAAATTATCATCCAACTTTTCGCCGCATTCACAAACAAATCCTATAAGTCTTGCGGGAACTCCGGCAACCAAGCCATGCGGAGGAACATCCTTGGTAACCACTGCACCGGCCGCCACCATTGCGTATTCTCCGATCGTTATGCCACAAACAATTGTGGCATTTGCACCAATACTCGCCCCCTTTTTGACTTTTGTATAACATAATCTTGATTCATCCCATAACCAAGCACGAGGATGTTTATCGTTGGTGAATGTTGCCGCCGGACCTATAAATACATCATCCTCTATTTCAACCCCGTGGTATACAGAAACATAATTCTGAATCTTAACCCTATTCCCTATCTTCACGCCAAAATCAATATACACGCCCTTGCCTATGTTGCAGTTCTCTCCTATAACTGCATTTTCACGTATCTGTGCATGATGCCAAATTCGGGTACCTCTACCTATCTTAGCTTTATCACTAACTTCGGCAGTAGGATGTACAAAATAGTCCATTCAATTCACCTCCACTATTCTATGTTCCTTAATAGAACGAATTGCAGCTTTAGCTATTTTTATAGCTGCTAAACCATCTTCTCCCGAGACTTTAGGTCTTTTTTTGTTTAATATAGAATCTATAAAATCCATAATCTCTCTTTTAAGAGGTTCTTCTTTCTTAAGCATAACTCTTCTTATATTGAGATCTACACCTACATTAAAAGCGTTATATTCGTTCACATTAATTTTTCCGTATGATATGTCCAACCATTGTCCAATATAATCTCCCTCCACATAATAGTCTTCAAATGTAATAAACAATTTTCTTACCTTTTTGGGCGTAAGCCAATTTACATCTATATAACCTATTTTACCATTTTTAAACCTCAGAAGCATTGAGGCATGGTCTTCAAACTTGCTATTTATGCTGCCTCCTACAGCAAAAACCTCAGCGACATCCCCGTTTAATGCCCTAAATACATCAATATCATGAACGCCGAGGTCCATAACAACCCCTACATCTCTTATTCTTTGAGGATATTTGCTTACTCGCTTGGCCTCTATCGTTATAAGTTTTCTAAAATCTAAATTCTCCTTCATGAAATCAATAAGAGGATTGTATCTTTCAATATGACCTACGGCAAGGATAACATCCATATCTTTCGCAAGATCAATGATTTCTTGTGCTTCATCTATTTCAAGTGTTATAGGTTTTTCTATCAAAACATGTTTTCCATTCTCAATAAGATTTTTTGCAATATGATAATGAGTGTTTGTAGGTGTTGCAATCACAGCAGCATCAAAATCAATTGTTTGAAAATCTTTTGAGTATTGGACTCCAAACTTTTTAGCGGTTTCTTTTGCTTTTTCTTCATTCGCATCAACAATAGCACTTAAATAACCAAATTCGGATAATACCCTCGCATGATTTTTTCCCATCACT
>Ga0190313_1000902_pt1 | contig 16652 bp, 18 predicted proteins | sample 4870071011_MG_FD_169989 | JGI IMG/M metagenome (GOLD analysis project Ga0190313, IMG submission 169989) | Hydrothermal vent sediment bacterial communities from Southern Trench, Guaymas Basin, Mexico - 4870-07-10-11_MG | ecosystem: Environmental > Aquatic > Marine > Hydrothermal vents > Sediment ...
AGATCTTTAAACATTATTTTTTTGTCCTGTTCCAGTCATCTAAAAATGCTTTAAGCCCCTTGTCGGTTAAAGGGTGTGCCGCGAGTTTGCCGAGAACATTAAAAGGAATTGTGGCTATATCAGCGCCGATTCTCGCAGATTCAAGAACGTGAAGCGGGCTTCTTATGCTGGCAACGATTACTTCGGTCTCGTATGCATAATTATCATAAATTTCAACTATCTGCTCTGTTAAAAGCATCCCTTCATGGGAGATATCATCAAGACGGCCAACAAAGGGGCTTACAAATGAGGCTCCTGCCTTTGCTGCCATCAATGCCTGCAGGGGTGAAAAAACAAGTGTTACATTAGTCTTTATGCCCTCTGCAGCGAGCTCTTTGGTTGCCTTCAGACCTTCAACTATCATGGGAATTTTAACAACTATATTATCGTCTATCTTTGCAAGATGACGAGCTTCCTTTACCATGCCGTCTTTTTCCAGGCTGATTACTTCAGCGCTTATGGGACCGTCGACTATCTTGCAAATATCTTTTATTATTTCTTCAAAATCACGCCCCTCTTTTGCAATAAGGCTGGGGTTTGTAGTAACCCCGTCAACCATGCCCATGCTGTGAGCCTCTTTGATTTCATCTATATTTGCAGTATCAATAAAGAACTTCATTTTTTCATTTCTCCTTTTTAACTTTTTTTTAATAACTACCTTTTTTTAATTGAATTGATAAATTTATCCCTGCATTCCTCGCTGCAAAAATAGAGATCCTTTCCATCAATATTTAAAACCACTCCGTCTACTTTTGAAAAATATGCTTTGCAATAAGGATCCTGAACCATAACATCGTCAAGCTCGGCTGTAGCATTGGATTTAAAACTTTTTTTTACTGAAAATGGAAAAATAACAGACTTTAATGCCCTGAAGGCAAGGTATATTATTCCAATAATTATTATTAGTCTTATCATTTATATTAAGAATATATCCTGATTTTTATGATCTAATAAATCTAAAAGATTGCGCATATTCATGTTTAACACAGGATGAATGATTTCAGGTTCAATATCACAAATCGGTTTTAAAACAAATCTTCTTTTATGCATTTTATAATGAGGGATAACGAGCCTGGGTGTATTTAATATAATATCATCATATAGAATAATATCAAGGTCAAGAACTCTCGGTCCGAACCTTATTGAATCAAGTTTGCGTCCTGCCCTGCGCTCTATTGATTTAAGTTCATCGAGAAGCTCAAGAGGTTCAAGAACAGTTTCGGCTTTTACCATGCAATTAACAAACCAGTCCTGCTCCTTATAATCAACCGGTTCGGTTTTATAAAATTGTGAATGCCCTGCCAAAGTAGATTTTCCTGATTTTTCCAGACTTACAATACCTTTTTTACAGTTGGCAAGTTTATCGCCCAGGTTCGATCCTACAGCTATAAATACAGAGTGTTTATCAGACATTTTAAAACTATTATTTAAAAGCCTGTGCTTTTAATCCTCTCAATAACCTCATTCAGCCTCTCTTCTCCAACAGTAAGGGCCATTCTCACATAGCCTTCACCTGCAGATCCGAATCCGTTTCCTGGCGTAACCACAATTCCCGCTTTTGTCAAAAGGTGGGTTGTGAATTCACTCGAAGTATATCCCTTTGGAACATCAATCCACAGATAGAAGGTAGCTTTGGGTTTTTTAACGCAAAGACCCAGACTTTCAAGCCCCTTAATAAGGGTGTCCCTGCGTTTTGTATACTCTGCCGTCATTTTTTCAACGCATGCCTGATCCTCTTCCAGGGCGGCTATCCCTGCAATCTGTATTGCCTGAAAAGCGCCGGAATCAATATTGCTTTTTACCTGGCCAAGGGCCCCTATTACTTGGCTGTTTCCCACTGCAAAGCCTAAGCGCCATCCTGTCATATTATATGTTTTTGAAAGTGAATGAAACTCAATGCCCACATCTTTTGCGCCGCCGGCATTCATAAAACTTGGCGGCTTATAACCGTCAAAAGCCATTTCAGTATAGGCAGCATCATGGCATACAACTATATCATGCTTATCTGCAAATGCGACAGCCTTTTCAAAAAACCCCTCTGTTGCAACGGCAGAAGTGGGGTTGTTGGGATAATTCAAAAACATCATCTTTGCTTTTTTTAATACATCCTCCGGCACAGCTTCAAAGTCCGGCAGATAATCATTACCCTTCAGCAAATCCATAAAATATGATTTGCCTCCGGCAAACTGCACACCTATATCATAAACCGGATATCCCGGGTTTGTAACAAGAGCCATGTCGCCGGGATTTATCAATGCAAGCGGAATATGTGCAATCCCTTCTTTTGATCCTATGAGGGTCACAACCTCTTTTTTAAAATCAAGATCAACATTAAACCTGCGTTTATACCAGCCTGCCACAGCAGCGTTAAAATCGTCCATGCCGGTATAGGACGGATACCTGTGATTCCCAGGATCCGATGCAGCCTTTTTCATTGCTTCAATAATATGCGCGGGTGTTGGCATATCAGGGTCGCCAACGCCCAAGTCTATAATATCAACTCCCTGCTTTCTTACCTCTTCCTTTTGCCTGTCAATCTCTTTAAACAGATATGGGGGAAGATTTTTTAACCTGTCCGATTTTTCAATTTTCATAATATCCTGTTTTTATATAATTTTTATATCCATGCATCCTTGAAAATTTCGCCTTTGTAAATTATGCATGCATTACCTTCGAGAAAGATATCTTTAAAACCTTTTTTATTTTTTTTAAAGTATATTTTTAAAGATTCTCCACCCCTTGTAATAACATTAACAGGGGATTTTAATCCGAATTTTTTAGCCATAACAAGAGCGCCTGCAATGGAGCCTGTGCCGCACGCAAGAGTTTCATCTTCAACACCGCGCTCATAGGTTCGAATTTTAATGGAAGAATTGTTTTCTCCGTCTTTATGCAGACAGACAAAATTTACATTTGTTCCCGCAGGAGCATATCTTTCATGAAATCGAATCTCTTTTCCTGTGTTAAACAGGTCATCCATATCATCAACTTCATCCGCCGTCAAAACCACATGTGGAACGCCTGTATTAATGCTGCTGACGGTCAGACAGCTATTTTTAAGTTTAAGAGTATAGTCTGACTGAAAATCAAAAGGATCAGGCAGTTTGACTTTTACACGGTCATTGATGACTTCAGCAGAAATAATGCCTGCATCTGTTTCAAAAGAAATTTTTTTACCGCTTATATTATTAAAATATGCAAAACGTGCAACACACCTTGCGCCATTGCCGCACATTTCGGCATTGCTTCCATCTGAATTATAGAACCGCCATTTAAAATCGGCAACATCAGAGTTTTCCACAAGTATAAATCCGTCTGCTCCCACTGAAAGTTTTCTTCTGCAAACCTTTGATATAAATGCCGGCAGATTATTTTCGTCAACAATCCTGTCTCTGTTGTCGATTATAATAAAATCATTGCCGCTGCCACTCAATTTGTAAAATTCTATTTTTTTCATTAAATTTTTATTGCACTTTTTCAGGTTTTTGGTGGATTCGCTTTGCTTAATCCACCCTACAAACTACAAACTTACGTTGGCAACCTGAATCGTAAAATTCACCAAAACATCTTATAAAAATAAAGGTATTGATTCCCCTTTTATAAGTTCTTCATACTCCTGGCGCTGCCTTATTATTTCAAAATCATCTTTTTTTACCATAACTTCTGCGGGCTTTAACCTGGAACAGTAGTTGGATGACATGGTAAATCCGTAAGCGCCTGCGCTCATAATAGCTACAAGATCTCCACTTTTAAAATCAGGGACATATCTGTCTGCTGCAAGGAAATCACCGGATTCGCATATTGGCCCAACAATATCCGCCTTAATAAGTTGTTCCTCTTTGTTTTTTTTAACCACAGGGTTTACTCCATGGAATGCATTATAAATTGAAGGTCGCAAAAGGTCGTTCATGCCGGCGTCAACAATTATAAACTCCTTATTTTCCCCTGATTTTCTGTAAAGAGTCTTTGTAACAAGTATCCCTGCATTTCCCACAATTGCTCTTCCTGGCTCAATAATCAGCTTGATATCCATATCTTTTAGCCGATTTATAATAATTTTGGCATATTCATCCGGCAAGGGAGGAGCTTCATCATCATAGGTAATTCCCAGACCGCCGCCAATATCCAAATATTCAATATCAATCCCAATGGTTTTAATGGCGCCAATAAGAGTTTTGACATTTTCAAGGGCATCGGCAAAAGGCTGAAGCTGCGTTATCTGTGAGCCTATATGACAATCAATCCCTTTTATATCAATATGTTTTAAACTCTTTGCAAGTTTATAAGCCTCAATAGAGGCTTTTGCAGTAATCCCGAACTTGTTTTTTTTCATTCCAGTTGAAATATAGGGGTGGGTTTTTGGATCTACATCAGGATTAACACGGATGGCAACCGGAGCCTTGACACCGGTCAAACCTGCCCTTTGATCTATCAACTCAAGCTCCTCAATGGATTCTGCGTTAAACATCAGGATACCGGTTTCTAAAGCCAGATCTATTTCATCAGCCCGCTTTCCCACGCCTGAATATACAATCTTTTCAGGTTTAAAACCTGCCTTTAACCCCTTATAAAGCTCGCCGCCCGAAACAATATCAAGTCCTGAGCCCAAATCAGCGAAAAGTTTTAAAACAGCAAGATTTGTATTTGCCTTTGCCGAATAACAGACAAGGGTTTTGATTCCTTTGAAAGCATTATAAAAAGCCATGAAATGCCGCTTTAAGGTTGCATGGCTGTATAAATAGAGAGGGGTTCCCACCTTTTTGGCAATTAGCTTCACCGGAACATCTTCACAAAAGAGTTCATCCTGGCGGTATTCAAAATGATTCATAAATTTCCTGGAGCATTAATGTATAAATTCAACCAAATTCGAATCTTTCCCCAAAAGCCCTTTTTTGTCATAAGGAGTTATCTTATAAATATACTTATAACCCTTATCAAGATTTTCCGTGTACTTAAATTCTTTTTGGTTTTTATTGGCAATATCAGCTACTTTTTTAAATAAAACAGGGCAGTTTTTACATTCGGATTCTGAAAGTAAAACTTTTGACCTGTAAACAAAAAAACCGTCTATATTTTTGATTTCCTTTTTTCTGTCCAAACTCCATGTAAGCAAGAGTCTGTTTTCATCAACGATTGTTTTGTCTATCATGCTCATACAAGGCAAAACTGTCTGTCTTGATGGCATGGGAGGTCCTTTTTTTCCGCATGATGTCAAAAAAAAAGAGGATGTGCAAATAATAAAAAACAGAGTAAGGCTGCCGGCAACTTTTTTAAACCTTGTGTTCCAATTATTCAAAGGCGCTTCCCTTTTTCTGATATTTCTTTTAACTCTTCATCAAGAGATTTTATGGCATCCTCAACTGCCTTTTTAACATTTGCCGTTGCTGTTCCTCCAAAAGATATTCTTCTGTCAATTACCTGCTGATTTGTCAGCAGATCAAACACATCTTTTTTTATAAGAGGAGAAATTGCTTTTAACTCATTTAAGGACAATTCATGGAGCTCTTTTTTATTATCAAGAGCATAACGGACCGCTTCGCCAACGCATGCATGAGCCTTTCTGAAAGGAATACCACGGGTTACAAGATAATCGGCAAGATCAGTTGCATTTAAAAATCCGGCTGAGGCAGCCTTTTCCATAACCTGACTTTTAATTTTTATCCCGGGAAGCATTGCCGTAAAAATTTCAACACATCTTTTTAAAGTATCTACAGTATCAAACAAAGGTTCTTTGTCTTCCTGCATATCGCGGTTATAGGCAAGGGGCAGACCCTTCATTAAAGTAAGAAGATTGACAAGATTTCCAAACACACGCCCTGTTTTTCCCCTTACCAGTTCAGGAATATCAGGATTTTTTTTCTGGGGCATTATGCTGCTTCCGGTTGAAAATGCATCGCCGATTTCAATAAAACCGAATTCTGATGAAGACCATAACACAAGCTCTTCCGACATGCGGCTTAAATGTACCATGCAGATACTTGCAGCAGACAAAAATTCCATTATAAAATCCCTGTCAGATACAGAATCCATGCTGTTTGCAGATACTTTTGAAAAACCTAAAAGCCCGGCAGTATAATCTCTGTCTATGGGGAAAGTTGTGCCCGCAAGGGCTGCGCTTCCAAGGGGCATCACATCAATGCGTTTGAAACATTCCTTTAACCTTTCCACATCCCTTGAAAACATTTCAAAATAGGCCATCATATGATGTGAAAAAAGCACAGGCTGGGCCCTTTGCATATGAGTGTATCCCGGCAAAAAAACTTTTAGATTAGCTTCGGCAAGGTCTTGTACTATGACCTTTCTAAGGGCGTAAAGGCTGTTTATAATATTTACAGTCTCATCTTTAAGATACATGCGGACATCGAGAGCAACCTGATCATTTCTGCTTCTTGCAGTATGCAGCTTAGGTGCTGTTTTCCCTGTTTTTTCTATAAGCCTGGCTTCGATGTGCATATGTATGTCTTCAAGGCTGTCGTTAAACCTGAATTCGCCCCTGTCAATTTCTCTTTTTATTTCGTTTAAACCCTGAGTCAGGGACAAGGCATCCTCTTGAGATATAATAGACTGTTTCGCAAGCATTTTACAGTGGGCTATGCTTCCCTCAATATCATAAATATAAAGTTTTTTATCAAAATTTATGGAGGATGTGAAAGCTTCAACTTTTCTATCTGTTTTTTCAGCAAACCGTCCACCCCATGGTTTTTCGGATATAATTTTTTTTGACATTTTTTTATAAACCCATCATCTTGTGTATACGCAGTCTGAGCGAATTTAAGCGGATAAAACCCTCAGCATCTTTCTGGCTGTAAACTGTATCGTCTTCAAATGTTGCAAAATCTTCACTGTATATTGATTTATCTGATTTTCTTCCAAGAATGCGAACGCCTCCCTTATAAACTTCAAGCCTGGCAATTCCTGAAACATTCTCCTGGGTCATGTCTATCATGTTCTGCAGAAGCTTCATTTCAGGGGAAAACCAGAAACCATTATATATGATTTCAGAATATTTCGGTATGAGGGAGTCCCTTAAATGCATTACTTCCCGATCCATGGTTATTGATTCAACAGCCATGTGAGCTTTTCTTAAAATTGTTCCTCCAGGTGTTTCATAAACACCCCTTGATTTCATCCCCACAAAACGGTTTTCCACTATGTCGACCCGCCCTATTCCGTGGCGGCCGCCAATTATGTTAAGCTCTTTTAAAAACACGGCAGGTGACATTTTTTCTCCGTTTAAGGCTACTGGATTACCCTTGCTAAAAGATATTTCAATTACTTCCGGCTGGTCAGGGGCATTTTGGGGAGAAACTGAAAGGGTAAACATGTCTTCTGTTGGTTCATTCCATGGATCTTCCAGAACGCCTCCTTCATAACTGATATGGAGAAGATTCCTGTCAGTGCTGTAAGGCTTGGAAGGCGTCGTGGGTACGGGTATTCCATGTTTTTCTGCAAACTCCATCAAAGCAGTGCGGGAGTTTAACTCCCACTGACGCCATGGAGCAATAATTTTTATTTGAGGGTCGATTGCAAGGTATCCAAGCTCAAACCTTACCTGGTCATTACCCTTTCCTGTTGCGCCGTGACTTACTGCATCAGCCCCTTCTATCTTTGCTATTTCCATCTGCCGTTTTGCTATTAAAGGTCTGGCCAGGGATGTTCCAAGAAGATACTGACCTTCATATATGGCATTTGCGCGAAATGCAGGAAAAACATAATCTTTTACAAAGATCTCTTTTAAATCATCAATATAAACCTTTGTGGCTCCGGTTTTAAGAGCTTTTTCTTCAACCTCATCAAGCTCTTCTTCCTGGCCTATATCAGCGGAAAAGGCTATTACTTCACATTTATATGTTTCTGCAAGCCATTTTAAAATTACGGATGTATCAAGCCCGCCCGAATAGGCCAAAACTACTTTTTTTATACTATCAGACATAAAATTTCTCCTTTAGAGTGCAAAGAATATAACATTGGAATTCAGCCTATAAGTTTTTCCAGTATAGCCTTTGCCATATGCATTTTATTTTCTGACTGCTTCCACACAACTGAATTAGGCCCTTCAAGGACTTCTTCGCTGATCTCTTCTCCTCTGTGCGCCGGCAGGCAGTGCATTACCATGACATCTTTTGACGCTTTTTCCACAAGAACTTTATCCACCTGGAAACCATTAAAAGCCTCTGCTTTGTCTTTTTGCTCTTCTTTACCCATACTCGTCCATACGTCAGTATATATAACATCAGCATCTTTAACAGCTTCTTCGGGATCATGGGTTAAAATTATATTTTTGCAGTTTTTTTCTTTGATTATATCTAAAATGTTTTCATCAAAGGGGTAGCCCTCAGGACAGGCAAGAACAAGATTAATGCCTAAAACAGCAGCAGCATTAATCCAGGAATTTGCCACATTATTAGAGTCGCCAACCCATGCAAATTTGAGTTTTTCTAAATTTTTCTTTTGTTCTATGACGGTAAGAAGATCACTCAAAACCTGGCAGGGATGATAGAGATCCGTCAGCGCATTAATTACAGGTATATCGGCAAATTCAGCATACTCTTTTATGATATCCTGGGAATAGGTTCTTACGGCAATAGCATCCAGATACCCTGAGAGAACCCTGGCTGTGTCACGCACAGGTTCATTGCGAGAAAGCTGGGTATCCTTTGTGCTGATAAAAACAGGTGTGCCGCCAAGCTGAATCATTGCAGCCTCAAAGGAGATTCGAGTGCGGGTTGACGGTTTATCAAAAATAAGGCCGAGCGTTTTCCCTGCAAGGGGTGTATCGGCAATACCTTCTCTATGCCTTTTTTTTAGCTCAAGCGCACGCTTAAAAAGGTCTTCAAAGTCCTCTCTGGATAATTCCAATAATGTTAAAATGTCTTTTTTCAAGTTAACCTCACATTCTTTTAAAAAGGTTAAATGAATCAATTCTCATCAAATATTTCATCTAAAATTATTATCAAAGAATCAATCTCTTCTTTTTTTATTATAAGCGGAGGAATAAAACGGAGAATATTCTCCTGAATACAGTTAATAAGAAATCCTTTTCCCATGCATTCATTAACGATATCCGCTCCTTTAACCTTGAGTTTCATTCCCAAAAGCAGTCCGATGCCGCGGACATCTTCAATAATCTCATGCCTGCTTTTAAGCCACAGAAGTCTTTCTTTAAAATACTCAGAAGTTTTTAAAGCTTTATCAATAATATTTTCTCTTTCAATGATTTTTAAAACTTCAAGAGAAGCCGCAGTAATAACCGGAGTGCCCCCGAATGTTGATGCATGGGAGCCCGGGCCAAATGCTTCGGCGATTTCTTCTCTGGCCAACATTGCTCCAATGGGAAGACCGTTTGCAAGGGCCTTGGCAAGTGTCATTATGTCCGGCATGACATCAAAATGCTCATAGGCAAACAGTTTTCCGGTGCGGCCTATTCCTGTCTGTATTTCATCGAATATAAGCAGTATTCCCTCTTTGTCACAGATCTGTCTTACTTCTTTTAAATAGCCCGGGGCAGGGCAGACAACTCCGCCTTCACCCTGCACAGGTTCTATTAAAACAGCGCATGTGGAAGCATCTATTTTATTTTTTAATGTTTCAATATCATTAAAAATTGCAAAATCAAAACCCTCCAGAACAGGTTCAAATCCATGCCTTATTTTTTCCTGGCCTGTGGCGGAAAGAGTGGCCATTGTTCTGCCGTGAAAAGATTTTTCCATGGCAATTATTTTAAAACGTGATTTTTCACCCTTTGTAAAAAAGTACTTCCTTGCAAGTTTTATTGCCGCCTCGTTTGCCTCGGCTCCGCTGTTGCAGAAAAACACTCTATCTGCAAAACTCTTTTCAACAAGCAATGATGCCAGTTCTGTCTGGGGCAGTGTATAGTAAAGGTTTGAAACATGAAAAAGTATATCAGCCTGGTCGCAGACAGCTTTTGCAATTAGAGGATGTGAGTGGCCGAGATTGCATACTGCTATACCTGCTACAAAATCCGTATATTTTTTGCCCTCTGAATCCCACAAACTGCAGCCCTTCCCCTTTGTGATTACCAGAGGAAACCTCGCGTAGGTTTTTGCAAAAACTTTCTTTGCTTTGTCTATTGTTAAATTTTTCATAGTATGACTTCCGTGCCTATCCCTTTATCTGTGAAAAGTTCAAGCAGTATAGCATGGGGTCTTTTGCCGTTTATAATGTGAACCTTTTCAACATCGTTTTTCAGGGCATTTAAAGCACATTCGATTTTAGGAATCATTCCACCTGAAACTGTTTTATCTTCAACCATGCTTTCTATTTTTTTCGAATCGATTGAAGATATGATTTTATCATCAGATCCAAGCACGCCGTCAACATCGGTAAGATAGATTAAACGTCCGGCTGAAAGAGCCGTGGCAATTTTTGCCGCTACATGATCAGCATTTATATTATAGGTTTCGCCTGAATCTCCCACCCCCACGGGGGCAATAATCGGTATAAAGTCCTTGTCGGCAAGAGTGTTTATTATCTCAGGATTAATCTGAGTAACCTCTCCAACCATGCCTGGATCTATTATTTCAGGAGGTTTGTTTTTATCCTCATAGTGAACTATGTGAAGCTTTTTTGCAAGAATCAGCCCTCCGTCCTTGCCACTCAAACCAACAGCCTTTCCTCCCTGTCTGTTTATCTGAGCTACTATTTCTTTATTTACCTTGCCCCCTAAAACCATCTCCACCACGTCCATGGTAGATTCATCAGTTAAACGCATTCCCCTGACAAACCTGGAGCGAATCCCCATGCGGTCAAGAACAAGATTTATCTGTGGACCTCCTCCGTGTACAATAACCGGATTTAGCCCTATGAATTTAAGGAGGGTTATATCCCTGGCAAAATCCTCTTTTAACTGCCTGTCAACCATTGCATGGCCGCCGTATTTTATAACTATGGTCATGCCGTAAAAAAAGCGTATATAGGGAAGAGCCTCTATGAGAATTTCTGCAACGTTTTTTTTCATCTTTTAATTCTGCCTGCACAAAAACAGTTTAACTTAAGTTAAAGGATGTATCGGCTTAAATCTTCATTATCCTTAATATCTTTTAATTTATCCAAAACATAATTTTTATCAATAACTATCTTTTTTTCTTTTAAATCAGGGGCATCAAAAAGAATATCTTCAAGAAGACATTCCATAAGTGTATGAAGCCTTCTTGCGCCTATGTTTTCAGTCAGGTTATTAACCTCTTCAGCAATTATCGCTATCTCCTCAACTGTTTCATCTTTGAAAACAATATCAACATTTTCAGTTCTTAAAAGCTCAATATATTGAAGAAGCAGTGCATTTTTCGGTTCAGTGAGTATTCTCGCAAACTCTTTATAACCAAGAGAGTCAAGCTCAACACGTATGGGAAAACGCCCCTGAAGCTCAGGAATAAGATCAGATGGTTTTATTGTATGAAAAGCCCCTGAAGCTATAAAAAGAATATGATCTGTCTTGATTGACCCATATTTTGTCATAACAGTGCTTCCTTCAACCAGTGGAAGAAGATCTCTTTGTACCCCTTCCCTTGAAATATCGGGTCCTGCCCCACCGGTTTTTCCTGCAATTTTATCAATCTCATCAAGAAAAATTATGCCTGACTGTTCAACCTTTTCCTTGGCGCTGGCAACAACCTTTTCCATATCAACAAGCCCCTGTGCCTCTTCCTGGGCAATCATCTTCATGGCTTCGGGAACCTTGATTTTTCTCTTTTTTGAATTTTTCGGCATCATGCCGCCGAGCATATCCTTAAAATTGATGCCCATCTCTTCCATTCCCACATTAGAAAAAATCTCAACCATGGGCATAGATTTGTCAGTAACATCAATATCTATGTATCTGTTGTCAAGCTTTCCATTGCGAAGCATTTTCCTGAGTTTTTCCCGTGTGGAAGTAGATTCTTCTACAGGCTCTTTTACTATTTCAATCTGGCTTTCCTGAAGTTCAAGCCCCTTTTCAGTCTCTTTTGTTCCTGATTTGGGAAGAAGTAGATCAAGCATCCTTTCTTCTGCAATCTGAAAAGATTTTTCCTTAACATCCTCCTGCTCCCTTGCCTTCAGCTTGGTTACAGTAATCTCCATAAGATCCCTGATCATAGATTCAACATCACGTCCCACATAGCCCACCTCTGTAAATTTTGAGGCTTCAACCTTGTTAAAGGGGGAATCTGTAAGCTTGGACAGGCGCCTCGCTATTTCTGTTTTTCCAACGCCTGTCGGACCTATAAGAATAATGTTCTTTGGAGCTATTTCATCCCTTAAGTCTTCAGGCACCTGCTGCCTGCGCCACCTGTTTCGCAGTGCAATGGCAACTGAACGCTTTGCCTTGTTTTGTCCGATTATGTATTTATCAAGTTCTTTTACAATTTCTGATGGTTTAAGAGTACTCATAATTAGTTATCCATTATTTTTTAAAATTCTTCTATGGTAAGAACATTATTTGTAAACACGCATGTGGAACCTGCAATTTTCATTGCTTCTTTTACAATCTCAATTGCATCAAGATCCGTATGCTTTATCAGCGCAGTTGCTGCAGACTGAGCGCTTACCCCTCCCGATCCTATCCCTATTATGCCTTCATCGGGTTCAATAACATCGCCGCTTCCTGAAATAAGAAATATTTTTGTATCGTCCACTGCTACCATTATGGCTTCAAGACGTCTAAGATATTTATCGGTTCTCCAGTCCCTTGCCAGTTCGACAGCGCTTCGTGTAAGGTTTCCGTTATAACGTTCAAGTTTTGCTTCAAGACGCTCGGAAAGATTCAGCGCATCTGCAGTGGCTCCGGCAAACCCTACAATTATTTTCTCATTATAGATTCTTCTGACTTTTTTTGCATGGTGTTTTATAACTGTATTATTTAAAGTCACCTGCCCGTCGCCTGCGACTACAGCCCTGCCCTTGTGCCTGATCGCAAGGATTGTTGTTCCGTGGAAATTTTCCATTCTATTCTATGCCTTTTGTGTTAAATTTTTGCCAGTTTTTACTTTCTGGGATGAGCATTATCATAAGTTTCCATGAGCTTATCCATGCTCACATGTGTATATCTTTGGGTTGTTGAAAGACTTTCATGCCCAAGGAGTTCCTGTACCACCCTTAAGTCTGCTCCGGCATCCAGCATATGGGTTGCAAATGAATGACGCAGGGTGTGCGGTGAAACCGGTGTCAAAAGGCCGCAGCTATTTACGATCTCTTTTAAAATCCGTGATATGGATCTTGATGTAAGACGGCCGTTTTTTAAGTTTAAAAAAAGTGGGTCGTTTTTATCCGCCATAATGCCTGTTTCTCTCTGCAACCTGTTTCTGTAATTTTTTATAGCATCTAATGCCTTTTTCCCCAGGGGAGCAAGACGCTCTTTATTACCTTTTCCAGCTACTTTTATAACCTGTCCGGAAAAATTTACATTACAAAGATTCATTCCTGCCAGCTCTGACACACGTATTCCGGAAGAATATATTGTTTCAAATATTGCACAGTTTCTCAAGCCTGCAAGAGTATCCGTTTTTATTGAATCAAGCAGCCGGAACATGTCGTCAACAGTAAGATAAGCAGGTATTTTTGTTCCCAGCTTAGGAGTAAGAATTAAATCAGCAGGATTTTTTATAATAAAACCGTGTTTTACAAGATGCCTGAAAAAAGAGCGTACTGCCGAAAGCTTTCGTGCCACTGTAATTTTTTTGTTTTTTTTATGTAAAAAACCAAGGTGTCCCCTGATCATAAGGGGATTAATTTTGCCGGCATCTAAAGCAGTATCCTTTTCTGCAAACCACTCTTTTCTAATATAAAGCGCAAATTCTTTCAGGTCATGCATGTAGGCACGGCAGGTATTTTCGGAATATCCTTTTTCAGTTGAAAGGCTGTGAACAAATAATATAATCAGTTGATTTAAATCCGGTGTTGCCATTTAAGTTATGCTTCTGGTAAATTCGATGAGAGATTCCAGCTCTTTCCAGGAACCAACCTCTATGAAAGGATGGTTCCGTCTGTTCCATGGCTGTTTGAAAAGGACAGGCGTTATTCCAGCATCGTAAAGCTCAAAGCATGTTTCAAGCCTGTCTTCAACAAAATGTGTAATATTCTTATCTATCAGAACCTCGGTTTTTGCCTCAAATGTGCCTGTTGCAACAACTTCTATTGACTCAGGAGCCATTGAATCAGAAATCATAGAGTTAGAAAAAAGCCTGGTTTGTATCCATTTGCTGATTGTTTCCGGACATGTCCTTGCTGTTACAAAAAGAAGAGAGCTGTTTTCTGCTTGCACCCTGCTTAAAACATCAGTTGATCCGTCTATGGTCTTTAACTTTGAATCATAAGCCCCGCTAATTATTTTGGAAATAATCGCATCAATGATTTTGTTGTTGATATCAAGGCAATCTTCCAGAGAATAACATGTAACATCTTGATAACTCACAAAAAGATTATATTCCAAGCGTGCTATATCAATAAAGAGTGACATTATGTCAGCAAATACACCATCTATATCAAATGCTATGGATTCCGGCGCTATCATGTTGAAAACTTTAAATCTAAACTATGCAGCCTTGCGGGTCTTCTGCTTTAATTTTTTAATTTTGCGTTTAAAAATGGAAGCCATTTTTTTGTCTTTGGAATTGATTGCAGATTCCCTTTTGACCTTCAATTCCCTTATTTTTTTCTTGAAAATTCTTATGGAGCCAGTGGGTTTTTTCACTTTTTTTTCAACAATTCCCCGGGACTTGTTAATCCCGGTAATAAGCTCACCCTTGTTCATGCTGTGAACCCCTGTTATTTCAGGAATTGTTAATGCAAGCTCTTTTAAATCTTTTGTTGTCATTTTATCCAGAGGGTTTTCTTTTGTTTCTTTTTCTTTGGTGCCCATATCTATAAATAATCTCCTTTTACAAGAATAACTTTGTATTATTAATCAGATCGACAGCCTGTCGAACGTATTGATTATAAAAAACAAATTAAATAACCATTTATGCTTATAAAGTCAATAAGTAAAAATGATACAAACAAACAGGTTATTACGGAATGAAAATTTTTTCAAGTTCAAGGCGAAAAATTAAGTTAATCAATTTTTTGCAGAAAATATTATATGAAGCTATGCATTAAATATCGTTTTGCTTTTGCCAAAAAATTTTTGACCATTAAGCAAAAGATAAGTATTTGAATTTATAGATATTGCTGTGTTTTTTATGAAAATACTATTGTTTTTTATTGTTTTTTATTGTTTTTTAGCAAAACCCACTGAGGAAGCTTGCGTGAGCCTATATTATTGATTTGATTCATTTTAACCGATAATTCAGTAAGTAAATTATGAATTTTTGTCCTTTTTTGTTTTTTGCTAAGCACTTCAGGTAGTTTGGGTAATAACAATTCATCAATATCCTGCCTTTTTACTGGTCCATGCTTCTGGATGAGAGCAAGAATCATATCCTGATAATATTTTTTATCAAAGCCTCTATCTCTGATATGCCGTGCTTTCATGCCCGTGGTAGCAGCAATTCTCGCTGCTACAAAAAGATTGGGGAGGGGTTTCGGGACGCAGTTAACTATTTAACTTAAGTTTACCCTGCCAACGAATATTTTCCAGCCTTTGCCAGCTTCTCCCCTCGAATTGTTGCTTTGCTGACAGCCGGAACTGAAATATTTAATCTGCGGGCAATAGATGACATGGTAATCCCCAGTTCTCTTACCGCCCAGTAGCATAAAAGACTGCGGGCTTCGACAATGTGGCGATACCTTCCTGCAGCCCAAACATCCTCTATCTTCATACCTAATACTTTAGCCACTCGGGCTGCCGTTTTATCTAAGGTGAAACCACGGGATTCAAAATCGTATTTTCTTTCCATTGCCTCGCTGGCGGAAGCAAGGACTTTTTCCACAAAATCCCCGTTACCTAAAATCCTCTCATCGCTTTTCTGAAAAATTTTTGCTCTTTTAAGCGCTTTTACCGCAGTCCACCCGCCGGCGCTGCGAACAAGGCCTCCTCCTGTGAGATCCGATCGTTTTCCATGGGTAATACCCTTTTCAACAAACGCTCTGTATGCACGTCTGGCAGTACCAGCCTTCTCACCAAACATTCCCAGGACTTTGTCTGTATTCTGCCAGCCTTTTTTTCTTTTTGCCATTAAAACGCTGTGACCGCAGTACTGATGTCGTTCCAGTTGTTTCATGTCCTGTACGAGTCTGGCTCGAAGTGGATTTAGATGAATGTAACGTACCAGTTCCAGCAAGTAGATGTCCTCCTGACACAGAATAGACTTGTAGCGGTTCTGGAAGAGGTGGCCGTTTCTACGGTGTCTGCGGTTATACCAAAGGGCATAACCGGTCAAAAGCCGTCTCATGATCGTAGAGATGGAAACTGTGCCTGTCCTGAGCAGGAGGTGAAAATGATTGGGAATAAGTGCCCAGGCATAGCAACCTGTTTCGGTTTCTTTCAGGATACCTCCGAGTCGAGTCAAAAAATTGTCCCTGTCGGCATTGTTCTCGAATATTTGCCTTCTTTCAATGCCCCTGGCAATGATGTGGTGGAGGGCTCCCGGAGCATCTATTCGTGATCTTCTTGGCATGTAAACCAAATAGCATCCTCAATTGCAATTATCAAGTTAAATAGTTAACAGCGTCCCGAT
>Ga0190313_1000903_pt1 | contig 16641 bp, 21 predicted proteins | sample 4870071011_MG_FD_169989 | JGI IMG/M metagenome (GOLD analysis project Ga0190313, IMG submission 169989) | Hydrothermal vent sediment bacterial communities from Southern Trench, Guaymas Basin, Mexico - 4870-07-10-11_MG | ecosystem: Environmental > Aquatic > Marine > Hydrothermal vents > Sediment ...
CCAATCGCCCTTCTATATTCTCTTCTTAATCTCCTCTTCTCGGCCAACCACAGATAGAACTGAATTTCATAATCATCGAGGCCCCACTTCTTCAATTCATTCAACTCGCTCTCTAGTGTGGCCCTATCTATTACACCATCCGCATAATCTGATAGAAGTTCTGTAACGTAACGCCTAACTTCATCGTAGACTGGTCTAATCCTAATGTACTCTTCCCACATAGTCTTAAGAAATGCTTTTGTTCTATCATCCACAGGTAGTGCATCGATCATCTTATGTACCTGTGCAACTGCTAGTTGTCTTGCCCTGGGCGAATACTCGGCTAGAGTTACTAGCTCCCTGGGTGTTCCTACTAGTTCTCTCCATGCCCTATAATACCTGTCCAAATTTGCAGACTTAATTATGATGTTTATTTCAGTATCCTCGTAACCGAATGGCTTTAGTGACTCAAGTATCTTTTTGAAGTTGTCTTCTTCAATTATGAAGTATTCATACAATCTACGTGATGAGGAAAGTAGCCTTCTCACATCATCTATGACTGGTCTTAAAGCTACATACTTCTGCCATATTGGAATCCATTTTGTTGGAACCCTCCTAGCCTTAACAACTTCTGTGAATAATCTTCTAGCTTCAGGAACTATCTCGCTAATTGTCGCTAATTGTGATGGTGTCGGTATGTATTCTCTTCTCGCAATTTCTGAAACCTGCTCCATAACGCTTTTTAGTGCTCGAATTTCGACGTCAGAGAACTTTGCTACCGATTTAGCAACACTTAACACATTATCTATGTCTGTAGATGTAACGTAAGCGTATGCAAGCCTGTAAATTAACCAACCAAGAATTCTGGTGAACCAATATCTCGCCCTCCTAGTGGTATAGATTTTACGCTCAATTTCCTGTGCCTTTAATCTTGCTTTTATAAACTCTTCATCAATAACTAGTGAGAATTTGGCTCCCGAAATTTCTTCAACATGCTTGGTGAATGACTTATTAAGTTCGTTTGTAATTTCGTTTAACTTTGCAAGTATTTCGTCTGTACCAAGAATGTATTCTCTATATGCTCTTTCACAGTCCCTAATAACGTCTCTTAAAACCCTGTCATACCTATCAATTAATGCTCTTAGTGATAGTAGTTTTCTCTCTGCAGGTAGAAACATTACTGGCATGTTAAACCACTTTGCTTCTGACCATTCCTTCTTTTTCATGTCTAGATATGTTACCTTGAATGATACAGTAGTTAGTGACTTCATTAACTTATCAAGTTCATCGAATGGCATTATAGCATCTCTATATAAGTTGAGTAGCCCAGTACGTAGTAGTGTACGCTCATCTGTTAGAGCGTTGATTGACTCGGCTACGGCTACTATAGGAACATAATATGGGTGTAATCCAGTAGCCTGTAGTAGCCTACACATTAAAGTTAAGTCCATTGTCACTTTTTCGTTTAGTGGTCTATCATCAAGTACCTTGACAAACTCGCTTACGGGAGTTTTTAACCCTACTTTCTCCTTCATTTTTTCAAATATGCCCCACCTACAGTTATGCACCACTACACCTGATACAAGATAGACATTCCTTTCAGTCTCAAGGTTATAAACAAGACCATCATACTTAATGTACTCAACTTTTTTGATTGGTATAAGTAAGTAGTCTTTGAATATCCTAACTAGTCGTCCCTTAATTCTTCTAGGTTTGAATATATACTTGCTTTCTAATGCGAAACTAATTCTATACGTTTCAGACTGTTTCATTCCGTTCCTTTCTCTCTTAGGCCAAACGTGTATAGAGGAAGGAATTCCTAACCTAGCAAGTAGTAATTGTAATTGCATTGCCAATACTTTAGATGTTGTGACCGCATCCCATCTATTCTTTTTGCCATCCCAATAACCATCTCCTTCAAGGTACCCTCTAAGAAACGCTTTTACAATTTCTGGATCTTTGTGTCTCATAATGAATTCGGGTATCTGTTTATTGTAACAGTTATCTCCACACCAATCTCCAAAAGCTCTTGCCAGTATAGGACTACTTATGTTAATCTGGTATGCACTTCCTGAGTTTATAATCCATGGCGAGTAACCTAACTTCTTAAAGATTTTAACTACTTTTTCTACTTTTTCTACCTCTTTCCATCCTAGAGTAATTTGTATCCTTAAATCTTTATCACTATGTACAACACATCCCTCCGCCACATAAAGTCCAAGAATCCATGCCGTTTCTGTATTTAAAGGTATTTTGAGTTTTCTTGCATTATCTTTTCTCCTGGTATACTTTCTTAAGTCTAATTCTCTAATATCTACATCACCCTTTATCCTTGGCATTACTAAGAAATGACCACTATGCTTCCTAGCCGGTTTTCCATCAACTGTGGCTCTTGGTGATGGCTTAACCTTATAGGCTTCTATGAAGTAGGGTTTGGAATATCTAAATACTCTCCTACACTTAACTTTGCCGTTTTCTTTAAATCTCTTAGCATAAACTTCTCCTTCTACAATTAGGATCGGGTGTTCTGGAGTTACGATTACAGGAAGAATGTTGTGTGCAACTATCTTTATCATCTCACCTTTGTACGGTCTGACGAAAGTTTCTAGAACTTTACCACCATATAATGCATAGTCCCCCACTTTATATTCGCATATAGGTTTATTATCTCCAAGAATAATCGTATCAGGTGGAACACACATCCATCTTATGTCTATTTTTGTTGGAATGTCTGCCAACGTGTCTATGACTATCCAGTTATCACTTGTGAAGTTTTCAATATAGCTAAATCGTGCATAATCATGCCACTTCATATAAGTTGATAGTGCGTCGAATAGTTTGGAAATTGACTCTTTTGTCATATCACTAAAAGTTGTCGGTGGTAACGGTACATATGCGTTAATGGCCTTAGCCTCATTCTCGGCTTCTTTTCTTGCACTTTCTGATGGTTCAAACCATAATAAACCGCTAACTCCTCTACAGACAAACTCCCACAAAGTTGTCGGTGATGGGTATCTGAAGTGTAGTAGGTAGTACATGTATGCCTCATCTGGTAGGTAACCTCTCATTGCGATGGCTTTGGTGAACTCATTAAAATCTCTGAATATATCTTTTATCATCATCCTACATATCTCTGAGGCCGAAGGTAAATCATAGACAAGGGGTATTGGTAGTCTTCTGGGTTGATTAAACCTGTCATAAACGATTACGGCATCATATTTTGTCACTTTCCTTATTTCTTCTGGTATAATTCTTGCATACATATCAACTATGTATGACGGATAGCCGTGAAGTGCTAACAATTCTTTCATTAGTGCTATTTGACCATATATTACTTCTTTGTCTTGTGTTCCCAAGTGTCTTTGCACCATTCTTGTGATTTCTGCAATTGTTGGAATTCTGAAGGGGACTACATCTCTGTAAATGTATCTGATCAACATCCTGAGTGGTTCGTTGAGAGGCTCAAACACCCAGTACGTAATACCCCATGATGCCCATCTGAATATACCCCATACGGCTTCGTCCAGAACATTTGCCAGAGCGACAAGTACTGAAAAGTATGAGTGACCAGAGCTAGCTCCTCCTTTACCTACACTTATCCCTAGTATCCTCAGGATAAAGCTTGATAGGTCTTTGGCTACTTCATCAAGTAAATATGCCGTAGCTCTTATAAGTTCAGGAATTGACCTTATTACAACTACTGATGGTAATATTGATGTTAACGTATTATAGATTATTTTACCACCATCAATCTCCTTAATACTTTCTAATCTTCTTTTAATATCCAACTTAACTCCTGTAGCACTTCTGACAACTTTTTCTAGTTTTCCTCCTACTGTTGAAGCGTAAGAGTTGGCTATTCTTTCTATCAATAATTTGTAGAATGTTTTTGTAGGTTTTTCGGCGACTTGGATGAATGGTTTTACAAGATTGACAAATGAGTGATATGTCATTACTATCATGTCATATATTGATGGGAAAATTATGATAGGTATAGGAAGTGTTGAGACCCCATATTCCATTACGTCCTGTCTAAAGAACTTCTCCTTGTTGCAATAGTAATCGTAAAGGTAATCTATACCTTTTGAAGTTATTTCTTCACATTTCTTAAAAGTTCGTTGATAGGGCTCTGGTAAATGCTTGTGAATTGACCAAATTACTGATTGAAGGTATTTTCCCCATTCTTCAAAGACATGTCCAACATATCTTGCCTTTTCTGTAAGCCATCCGAATGGATTTTCAATAAACTTTTGAATCTCTTTCTTCATTCTTTCTATAAAGTGTTCAAAAACCTTTCTGATAGTGTCTATGGCAATCCTTATTGGTTCAGGAAGGTGTTTCCATATCTCTTTTGCCAACCATGTAAAACCGTTTTTAAGCGGTTCAATAACGTTTTTATTAAACCAACCTAAGGGGTCTTTGAAAAAGTCTTGAAGACCCTTCCAGAGGTTGTTAAAGAAGTCTTGAATTCCCATCAATACGTTCTTTAACCAGTCTGGGAGTAACTTCCACACCTGTTCTGCCAACCATGAAAAGGCGTCCTTTATGTGTTTTATCGGATCTTTAAGGAAGTCCTGGAGCGACTTCCAAACATTTTCAAAGAAGTCTCGGATCCCTTCTATTGCCTTTTTTAGCCAGTCTGGTACTAGTTGCCATAAGAGTTCTGGTACCCTAGCAAGCGTATTTACAAATCCCATGAATGTCTTGCTTATAGCTTCAAAACCCTTTGAAACTTTTGACACTATGCTATCAATTCCCTTAACAAGCGGATTTATGATGTTTTGAACTATAAAGTCATATGTTGGTTTAACGACACTTGACCAGAACCATGTTGCCAAGTTTTTAGCAATCTCTGGTATTTCTCTTGGCAAGTTAGCTAATTTATTAATGAAGTCCTCAATACCCTTCCTTATTTTTTCATAGAGAGAGGCTAGGCCCTTAAACCACTCATTAATATTTTCGAGACCTTTTAAAACATTATTTATTCCTTCTTGTACTTGTTTTGCAAATGCATTAAATAGTTTCCTTGCACCTTCAATTATTCCATTAATAATGTTACCTACCTTACTGACTATGCTTGTAATTGATTTGCTCACTCCTGATACGATTCCATTTAATAATGACTGTATGTTCGAAATTCGCTCAGGTAGTGATGCTAGAAAATCGCTAGCCTGTTTGACAAGGTCAGTTAGTGGTTTGATAACAATTTTGTTAAAGCTCTCCTTAATGTCTTTTAACATGTCGAAAATTGGCTTGATAAAGTCTTTGAGGCCTTCTAGTGCGGAATTGATTGAATTCCATAGCCAGTCAATAAAACCTTTAACGGTTGAAGATACCGCATTAGATACCCATGATGCTACTGAGTTTAATGTATCTGTGAAGAACTTTCTCAACTGTCCAAGCGGGTCATATATTCCTGCTTCGCTAGATACAAGTTGTTCTAAATCAACGATTTCAGACAAATCTATTACGACCGGAGTAATGTCCTGAGTGTCCTGGATAAGTACATCTGCTATTTGTTGTGCTACTTTCTTTACTTCATCCTTTGACGCTCTTAAAAATTCATCATTCATGGTCTAACACCTAATAGTATCATTAATTTAAATTTGGAAATCTCAATTAATAATTTTCTCTTCAACTCATCAACATTTCTAACATCAAGTGTAAACCTCTTTGTCTTATATTGCGAAATCCTTAAATCAAGGTTGACATGGTACCATGTTTCACCAGTAATCAAAGTTGACTTAGTAACTTCATAAATAGTTACGTATGCCCCATCAAGCTTGAAACTTACAGGGGGTATTATACTACCAATATTTTTAGGTAACCTTCTAGTAGACATACAAGAAGTATTTTGTATAATGAGATTTAAACTTTAATACTATATCAAGGTGTTAGGGGTAAAGTCTTTAAAAGATTGAAAAGTATAACCCTAACACCTAAATAAAAAATAGAAATTGCTTTTATTATCGTGAGCGTTTGGTCATCTCTCTCTGAAGTTCGAATAACTCCCTAACTTTCATTATCAATTCTCTAGTCTTGCTTACTAAGGGACATTTCTCTCGGTCTGGGCATTTCAACATAGCTAATTCAAAGCCTACATCTTGTGCACAGAAAATCAAGTCTGTTATTATCGTGCCAAGCTTTTCCCTTAAGGCTACCAACTCTGGTGAAAGGGTAGATGATGGTGTAGGTGTAGGTGTTGAAGTGGGTATTTCAGGCTCTTTGACCCCCGCTTCTGGATATGTAGTCGGCTCTTTTGCCCTTCTTTCTGGTGTTGACGACATAATTTCACCACATTATATATGTTAATTGAGATATTTCTATTTAACTTAACGGTTATTCAATAGTATTATTAAGATGAAACGAATGATTAATAAGAGAGAAACACTAAAAATGAACTAAATTTTCATACGTTGAAAAAATGGTTGGGAAACATGAAGGAAACGATTAAGAATTTAATAATTGTAGTATTGTTCATTTTCTCAGTAGTTTATCTATTCATATTTTTATTACTACCGACTGCTTATCTTATTGAGCAATTTTATGTGAATACGTTAAAGCTCACAAAACTTCAACTTGCAATTTTGACAATATTAGCGGGAGTATGTGCGGTAATAATAATAGCGGTGCTTGAAAGTTTAGAAGAAGAGGATAAAAAATAATTAATAATCTTTTATTATTTCTTTAAATCCTTTCTCCTTTAATTTTCTTTCAATATTTTCAAGCACACGCACCACTTCATACTGATATGCATCATAGAATGGTCGCCCCGCCCCATAGAATGAAATGTAGAATTTGATTTTCACCACCCTTTGCGTTTCTTTCAAAAATCCTTGAATAAGTCCATAGATGTATGGCATTTCATCAAGATAAGTAACGATTATGGGCATGTTTTTGTCATAGATTTTGTCAACAAGGTCAAGCACGTTCTTAACGTTGTGCACGATAATAACGTCATGCTCATGCTTTTCCATGCTCATCACCATTTATATCACTTTTTGGCAAGTAACCTAAAGAGTTCTAAGTACACCTTCTCCGCATCGAACTTCTCAATCACCCTTTTGACTTGCTCACTAGCCTTTTTGTAAGTATCGTAGTCTTTTTTGTACATGTCTATTGCATAATCCATCATTTCCGCCAATTTCTTAGGATTGTAAATGTGCAACTCGTATTCAATACCCTCACCAATATCACAAAATCTGACCACCTCATAGTCGAATGTCAAATTATACTGAGGATCCCCCACTTCTGTTAACGGTTCATAACGGCAATATAATGACGGTGTACCCATCGCATTCGCCTCTAAAAGTGGTAGTCCGAAGCCTTCCGCTAGTGATGGAATTATTACAAAGTCACATGCACCAAGAAATGCTAGTATTTCCTCTCTTGATCTAGTACCAAAGACTGTGTCAATGTAAAGGTGTGCACTAGGTTTGATGGCCTCTAGTGTTGCCTTACTCGTAACTAAGTGGACTACAAAATCATCCCTCTTTTTCTGTAATATGTTGACTGCCCTGGCCAGATAATTTAATCCCTTTCTTATGTGATAGAAAGCAACCGCTCCAAAGATTACCTTGTTTTGATGTATTTTCTCCAACTCCTTCCTAACTGTAGGAACAAGTTTTTTAGCCTCCTCTACAGTCTCCCTTACAATCCCATGAGGCACAATCCCCTTTACGGAAAAGCCTACTTCTACCAACCTATCATAAGTATACTTTGAGTTTGCTACAAACTCTACAGAGTCAACCATCCACTTAGATATGTGTCTTTTTGTCGGTCTTCCCTCAATAGTTGTGTAGAAGATGATGGGCTTTCTGATGTACGTTTTCCAGTCACGGTAGAACAAAAAGTATGGTGTGCAAAATAGTGGCGATGCTGGGTATACCATGATACATATATCACAAAGCTCGTCGATGTCATCGATATGAACTGGCCTTTTGATTATTCTTGGTGTTATTTTTATTTTTGAGGCCACATATGCTATGTCCCTCGATACATTCAATAGCGATGTTGCCTTAGATGTTAAAATTATCAACCTCATACTAATGTATCATAGTATGAAGTCATTTATTAATCTACTCTTACGTTAGATTAGAATAAATAGTTTCTGAAAGTACCATGAAACTAAACTGCTATATAATACGACTTTTTTCTCTTTATCATGAGAATGATGAAAAAGAAAAGCGAAAAAATAGTTCCAGTTACCTCAGTAGTGAGGTGAAAGTAAAAAGAGGAGTAGTTTTATTCAGAAGAGAGAAGAGGAAAAAAGAAAAAAGAGGGAAAAAAAGATTAATCCGTTTAGACCAACTTGGTGACCTAATTTAGTGCCAACTACTTATACCGTGCTTAATAAGGTACTGCCCAACCTACGACCACGTTGATTATCTCGTCACAAATGCTTGGATCTAAACCGTATGCAGTTACGAAGTAGCTCTTTAATCCAGAGGCGATCTTCTTACCTGACTCGCCCTTGTTTCTGTGAATGTGCTTCCATAACATTAGGGCGAAAGCTAAGTAAGTAGCTCTTTGGCCACCAGTTACACCGTATTCATCGAGAATGGGTCTTACAAGGCTTCTCACAGTATCAACGGCGTTTAGTCCTGCTTGTGCTCTCTCTAAAGCTATGTCCTGTACATCGGTGAACCTAGTGCCAATTACTGTTGGGTTGTACTTTTTCTGGTACTTTTTATACATGTCTATACCAGACTTGTATATGGGCATACTCTCACCAAACTTTTATACTTCTTTTTCGTGAAAATAAAATGGAATAGGAAACATATATTTCGGTGAGTGAAAGAACGTCAAACAATAGCAAAGGGGTTCGAGACGTATGGTAAATTTAGAAAATATTCAGGTTTCAGATTGGGAGCTTTCAATAATGAAGAGAGATATAACAGATTTTTTACTTCGAGAACTCCTAAAAGTGCAAAATTATTCTGAGTTTAAATATAGACAGTTACTTGGACTCGGACTTAAATTATCGTATAATTCGGCCATGGATATTAGCGAGAATGATGACTATATCATGCTCAAGTTAAACATTGAGGTCGGAATACCTAAGTGGCAAATTGTAGAGTTGGCTAAAAGGAGAAAGTTGAGAATGTTGAAGTTGCCCAAACCACACCCATTAACGAAACAGAGGATTAGGGAGTTGGAGGAATTCGATGAAAAGATTAGAGAAGAGCTAAAAGAAATGTTGGAGGATGTTGAGAAGGAAAAGGAGAAATAGTAAGGTAACTATTATTTTGTTGGGTGGTCCATATGGTTAAGGAAATAAGGGTCTACGTTCCAGATGATGTGTATAAGAGGTTGAAGAAAATCGAGTTTGAGAACAAGATAACTATGCAAGACTTATTACTGAGGGCCATCATAAAAGTAATAGAGGAGTTTGAGGGTGAGATTAAATGAGTAGTTCACCAGAATTACCAACTTTAATATTATCGTTGATAAGAAAGATTCCAGACCCGTCAGTCCGTACCGATATAGCATCAACCATAAACTTCCTCAAAGACCTCTATGAAAGTGGTCATATTAGTGAGGAGCAGTTGAGGAGTGACTTGCGTGAAGTTATCGAGACTGTGCTAGAGTATATTCGGCCCGACCTAACTCGGGAAGAGATAGAAAATGAGGCTTCAAAAAAGGTTGAGGAGTTTGTCAGGGCAATTAAGTTAGGTGCATTAAAATCAAGAATGCTCAGGACTAGAGGATTTGTGTTTAGAAGGAGAGGAATCGAATAAAAAAATTATTTTCTAGTTATTGATAACTTAGGGAATCTCCTCTTTCCTGCTCTTCTATGGATGAAAATGTTGCCATCAACATGTCATATACTATTGAAGTTAACGCATGAATGAATAAGTTGACATCTGCTTTGTCAAGTCTTTCGTGCTCGATGCACATTTTGATGTAGTCAACTGAAGTTAATACGAATGCCATAAGAAGTGCACCTACTAATGACTCTCTTGGTAACTTGTTCTGAACTATGAATTTTTTGAACTTTTTATCCTTTTTGCATTCCTCAATTACTTCTGGGAGGAACTTATCAGTAATGTAGTTCATAAGCTTACGACACATGTACTTGCTAAGCTCTGATGTACTATTCAACGTTCTACGGAGTAGTATTTTCATCATTATTACTTCTTCTATCGGAGAGAATATTTCGGAGCCCGTACTACCACCCCTTCATATTTGATAATATGACTGGGGCTTTGATAATTCCTTTTTCATTAATGCGAACATGTCGTCCTTTAACAGGAGTAAAAGACCGGTCATCAACCCTACTTTCTCTTCATCATTTGTATTGAGGTTTTTTACATAATCTATTAGTGCATTAATGAATAACATGTATAGTGCACCCATCAATGCTTCACTCGGCAATTTACCTTTATTCATAAGCTCTATAAAGCATTCTCTCGCCTTTTCATCCATAGAATTTAGGATCTTTTTATTCTTTTTAATCTCTTTAATCGTTTCTTCGGCCAGTTCGTTATTTATATACTTTACCAGGCGTTTTACCATTATCTCCGATACTGGTGCAAATCTGAAGAAGAGCTCTTTAACTTTCACCTTATCCTCGATGATTTTTTCAATAGCCTGGGATATTGGGAAGAAGTACATTACAACCCCTCACCCCCCTCAAATTTATCTTCAAAATACCACTCATAAATTTTTGAAACAAGGCCATTAACTTCATCGATCTTCTCATACAACTCTTCAAGGAGTTCTTTTAATTCGCCCTTTATGGGCACACCTTTACAAACTTTGCACTTCAATCCCTCACCACTCACAACGATAACCACGTCACCAGCAAAGAAAGACAATACTGGGAACTTACTCTTAACCTTATACTTTTCAAGTACGCTTTTCAAGAAGGTCGAGTATTCTGGTTCGCATGGTAGCATGAGTATGTGTGCTACACTTTTTTCCTTTTCTCCAGTAACGATATTTCCAAAAGTGATTTTGAGTGTACTATCACTCATTCACACCACCCCCTATGGTTTTATTACGAGGAGGTTTTTGATTAACTGCTTCACTTCATCATTCCACTTCATAATCATTTTTGAAGTGCCGTTGTAATTTGTCCTTTTCAGATCCTCTTGGATCATAGCAACTATGTGCTCAGTCTTTATGTGGAGACGCTCCTGTATTTGCCACATTGTTTTTGTAAACTTGTTGAGTTGCTCCTTTACGAATTCATCATTAATAATGCCCTGGGACTTTAGTTGGAGAGCGACCTTCAGGTAGACGAAACTGTTTAGTACCTTGAAAATGTACCATAGTTTCTTGTCCAGCTCCTTTCTTAGTGCTATATACGTTGCTAGTGCCGATGCCACCACTTCCCATCTGGCCCGCTTTTGCCTTTCTGCCAACCTATCTATAACGGCACAAATAGGAGTTGGCACGTTTACTCTTTTCCAACCTTTAGCCATAACGCAACCCCTCACAAACAGATTACGTAGAAAACCTATATAAAACATTTCTTTAGAATATCCTCATAGAGGTTTTTTATGTATTTTCTATAGTAATGAAACAATAATACTTTCCATAGTAATCTGAAAAACGAAGAGTTGAGTGAAAGTGTATTACGTATCATCGACCGCCCATAATATGGTAGTTTGCAAAACTGAAAATAAAGTGAAACTATTTCCTTTTAAGCTTATATTTTTGTAATGAGGCCAAATATTCATTTAAACCATGCTTTCTAGCTTCCTTTAATGACATGTTGAAAAATTTACAGGATATTGCATTACTGGTTACTATTACGTCAAGAAGTTTACAATGACCCTTCCAGAGTGTGACTGGCTCGTACCACATGCATTGAGAACAACGTGCTACTTTGAAGTACTTTTTTCTCACACTATCAGGAGAAGGAAGTTGCATGACTTCCATCACCTATTTCTTCTTTTGTCTCCTTTTCTTCTTTTCAAGCTCCATTTCGATAAATTCCCTTAGGATGCTTGCTTCTTCTGGTGGTAGTTCTTCTAAGAACCTCTCTGCCGACTTTTTGGCCTCTTCAAGCTTCAGTTTTGCATCAATCTTATCCCTTAGTTTGTAAGCCTTCTTGAGTGATTCGATAAACTCTTCAATATGGGATGTGGGCAACGGTATGAGTGCATGAACATACCCTGTACGCCAGTTGAAACGTACCAGCCCAACCCTAACAGTCCTGTCTGTTTTATGTTTGTATATTACAAAGCAGTAGGCCATGTTCTTGTCCCTGTAGATTTCTTCTTCCTCATTTACCTTCACTTTGAAGTCGAAACAGGCGTAAGGTTTTAGAAAGTCATCAAGCACGTAGTCTATGATACTGTCCTTAATGAAGAGTTTCTTCTCTTCCGTCATAATGATCCCCCAAAATATTATAGCATAGTTCTATCATATAAATATAACCAAAAGACATACGAATTCACTATTCGTTACAAATATATTAACATTTTGAGTATTGTAATACTGGTGGCATGATAATGGAAAAGAAAAAGAAACTTGTCAAAATATCTGTGAGGATAACAGAGTACGAGTATAAAAAGTTGCAATTATTAAAAGATAAACTGGGATTAGAAAGTATAGCATTACTGATAAGATGGGCTATTGATGAGATGTTGTCAAAGTACTCAAAACTAGTTCACAACTATACACACTCGAATTAAGAATTTGAGCAGAGTGTACTTTTTAGTGTGTCAAATATTACCGTATTCTGTAGGTGTTAACGCATATATATGACCTAGTCATACATACGTATGTCTAGGGTGAAAGTATGGTTAAGAAGAGGACTAAAAATAAAATGATTTTAATAACAGTACACCTAACCAAAGAGCAACTCGAAATGTTGGACAAACTGGTTGAAATGAACCTATTTCCCAATAGAAGCGAAGCCATTAGGTCGGCAATCAGGGACATGATTGATAGGTATGTTAACGATAGGCGAATGTTGAATAGAAACATAGATGATACCGATTTAATAATCGGATTGTAAGTGTTGGAAAAGTTTTCTAAAATAATTGTAACACTCATTCTTTCTTTTCGTTGTATAATGTTGAGAAGTGAGTAAGGACGAGGTTTGGGGGGAGGGTTCTTTAGTGTCGCCCACACAAGGGGGACATTAGCGGTTGACTACCGCTGAACCCTCCCCTTCGCCTCGTCCTCGAGTAAAATAAGGTTACATATACATATTTAAGCCTTTCGTTACCTCCAGTAAAAAGACTTATATACTACATATTTGTTACAATAGTGAGGTGTTGTCATGTCATTTGAATATTGGGCTAAGCACTTCTTAGAGAAGAGAGTAGAGAGAGAAAAATTTGACGTGGGTAAGCATAGCTTCTATACCCACAGTCCCTTGAGGCAGTTTGTACAATTGCTCTATACGGGTTACCTTACTGACACCTTTTACATGAAAAGGAGCGAAATTTATGCCATGAGTAGAGAACTACACTTAGACGTCGCTTTTAAAGAGCCCGAATTCCACTTGTCCGCAATTAAACTGGCGAGGAGTGAGGCGTTGCTTAAGGATCAACCTTTGATCGGAGTTCTGGTAAGGTTAAGGCCGGCATTAATGTTGAGGGACAGGTCTTTTGAAGAGCATGTTGACATATTATCTTCATATCCGCCAAATCAATTATTGAAGAAGTTTGTAGAGCCAGTAAAAAGAAAGGAGTTTGGCTATGGTTTAGGTAGGCATGTAAAGAAATTGCTACACAATGTTTTTGATACGTGGCATGAGAGAGGGCTACTCGGGTACTATGTCCTTAGGTATAAGAGTGCTATTAAGGATCTACTCAGGCTAGTTCATTATCCGTTAAGGGAGCAGGACTATGCCAGGGTGCTCTTCAACAGGGACGTTGATAAAATTGCTGATGAAAAGTTGAAGGCCTATGTGAAGTTCAAGGAGTATGTTAAGCAGAAGAAGTACAAAGATGCGGGTATTGTAGCCTATGAGTATGATTTGCCCTTCGAAATCATTAGGGTTAATATCCCTAAAAGTGAATACAGGTTTGAAGAGGTTTATAAGGCAATACTAAAGACGATCACCCCAAGAGGTCTGGTGATGTTTGCAGTTCCGTTTGTACGTGCCGGGATACCTAAGGATGAACTGTTGAAAGAATTGAGAAGAAAGGTGGTAAAGTCGAATGTGACCTCATTTGAAGTTATAAGACCTACTGTTGTGTCTTACAAGCTCTTTGGAATGGAAGAGCTAACCCGAGAGTTGGGGGAAGTGTATACTTCCAAGATTGTGGATGTGTGGAGACAGATTGATACCTCGTTCCTTAAGGTTTCACAATGTAGTATTGCACTAGTGTTGGACGCTTCCGCTTCAATGGAAGGGGGTGGCCTTGTCTACAGACGTAGAAAGTTGGGGTGTTTTGATAGGAGCCTGATAGCCCTGGCCCCATTAGCTTACAGGGTTAAGAGGTTGATACTCTTTAGCGACTTTGCCGATGAGGAGGACGTTAATTTGTTGAAAACCTATGAGGGGCTCATGGAACTTGATAAAATATATAGTTCAAAGTATGACGATATGACCAACATCGCCTCAGGTCTTGCATTAGCTAAGCAGTATGTTGATAATGGGGAGGTTGACACGGTGATATTATCGACCGATGAGCAGGCCAACGTGAATAAGGAAGCGATTAAGGAGTACGACCTAATTAGACGTATGGTCGAGAAGGGTGCTAAAGTGATCATTCACAACCCATCGCCCTATCCAGTACACATAGCTAAACCAATAGAGGAGGTGACATACGTTTATGGTGATAGGGTTGAGAGCATTATTGGCTCACTAAGGGTGCAGGCCATGAAGGATTTGAAGGATGAAGAGGTTAAAGAATTGATTTTGACAAAAGTTGGAAAATAGGAAAAGAATAATTTTTTAACTTACTATCAACATATTGATATTTGATAGGTGGTTGAATGTACAGGAGAGTTAAGATTGTTGACACGTCGTTGGTAGGTAGTAAAACGCCCAAGATAATCAAGATTGTTGATGTGACATCGGAAATTTTGGACGAAGTAGGGATAGTGGGCACACTTAGAATACCGTACAGAGCTTTTATTCAGAAGTTGGTTAAGTTGTACATGCACGGTAGAACGACCGTATCCCTAAAGAACCCCAGTAGGGAACTGATTGATGAGTTGACCGCATATGGATTTGATGTAAAGTACAGTAAGCTTACTAGGACATTTTGGGTTGAAGTGAGTGATATTGAAGAACTTATTGAGGTCTATGTACTGGACCGCGGACTTGACGAGGGTTGTTTACGTAAAATTGTCGAGTTGTTGGAGCGTTATGATGAGCTTCACATAATTTAAAACAATATTTTTTGTATCACATTCTCCTAAACGGCCCTCTAGGCCTCCTCCTATAGCCCCCTCCCCTAATGCCATACCATCCTTTAATCTTCTTTGGATGTAACACTTTCTGAATGGTTGACTGTATTACTAACTTTCTGGCTTCATAAAAAATGCAATTCTCCTTACAATATTCTAACGGTGGTTTAACCTCATAATATACCTTATTAGGATTTGACTTGTCGATGTAAATTTTTATTTTCGCACCACATCTTTTTTCGCAAATGTAATGACATGTTTTTTCCGCTATTCTCATTCTATAATCTTTAGTAGCTTTCAGTTCATGTTTTAACTTCCTTAGGAAGGCCTTCATCTTTTTAATGTCATACTTTAGTGTGAACTTTGCCTTAGCAATATCTTCCTGTAGTTGTTGAACCTCCTTCCTAAAGTATTCAACATATACATTTGCCTTACAAAACTCATAATATAACATTTTTTCAAGCTCATCTTCAGATAGTGAATACTGTGATAACGGTTTGGCCACTACTTCAACGTCGTTTTTTACTACTTCAACATCGCTATCAACTCTTTCAAACTCATTTTCATCAACCCTTTCAAATTCATCGTCAACTTTTTCGAATTCTTCATCAACTCTTTCGAACTCTTCATCCGTCCCAAGCAACTACGTCACCTCAAAAGTTGTAATAGGAGAGAAGGGTTCTATACATCATAATTAGTTCGTCTAGGATTCTCTCAAGATCGTTGTACTCCTCATCTTCAATATCATACTTTTTAACCAAGTTCTTTATCTCGTTCACTAGTGCTTCTATCCTCTCACGTAGTATGCTGGATTGTTGCAAATTATTTGGCATGTAGTACACTACTTTATCTCCCTTCACCAAGTTTTTAGTAAAGTTAGTGAAAGACGCCTTTATCTCTTTATATTCTTTTTTAATCTCCTTAAGTTTCTGCTCTTTTGTTATCTCTTCTACCTTCCTTAAGAGGTCTCTTTTTCTACTTTTCTTAACATTTTTTCTGGACAACGTATCAAAGTGGCTTGTTATAATATGTTGTATGATACCATGATCGGCACTCTGTGAAACCTTTATTATACCTAATCTCATTAACCTCTCTATGATAGCCTTTTTGATAAATTCAGACATACTTTCATTTAATTGGACAGATGCATGAACTATCATGTTATACAAATCAAAGTTGACTCTTACCCTAACAACTTTTGAATTCCTACTTCCTGCAGACAACAAAAATTTTATAAACTCATTTATAGTTTCACTAATAGGAGATGATGTAAACTGATCCATATCTTGGTGCATGTTCCCTCTCTCCCCTTTCTCATTTTTTAGTTATATTATACGG
>Ga0190313_1000904_pt1 | contig 16634 bp, 16 predicted proteins | sample 4870071011_MG_FD_169989 | JGI IMG/M metagenome (GOLD analysis project Ga0190313, IMG submission 169989) | Hydrothermal vent sediment bacterial communities from Southern Trench, Guaymas Basin, Mexico - 4870-07-10-11_MG | ecosystem: Environmental > Aquatic > Marine > Hydrothermal vents > Sediment ...
ATTGTCTGAAATTAATAAGAGTGTATTTAAGGGGAGGATATATAGTATGAGGTTAAGGAAGCAATTAAGTATTGTCGAGAAATACTATGAACTATATGTTAATATCTATACTAAATATCTTAGTGGTGAAGAATCAATATATGCTATGGAAAGGGTTTCAGAACTACTGATCCAGTCATTACTTGATTTGGCAGCTATGATGGCATCTATGGAGAAGACTGTTAAACCATCAACATATAGGGAATTGGCATGTTATCTAGCTAATAAGATCGGGTTAAATAGCGAACATAGGATATTCCTAGAGGGATTAGCTAGCTTTAAGAATATCCTGGTACATGGATATATCTCTATTGATCGTGATCTTGAGGAGAAGGCTTTTAGTGAAATTAAGGAGTTTTTCCCCATCATTATAGATGCTTTGAAATCTCATGTAAAGGATGATCCTTGTCTAGAGGATGTTATCGGGGGTATTAGGAGAGTTGCTAGTAGATGGAGGAACATAGATTATATAGTATTATTTGGGTCAATTGCTAGGAATGGATGTGGTAGGGATATTGATCTAGCGGTTAAGGGTAGGTTTAGGAGTGCATTAGAGCTTGGGAGACTAGTTATTGAGTTAGCCGATGAGCTTAACATCGATCCTGAGAAAATCGATCTTGTATATATCGATAGTGCTCCAATACATTTATTGAAAACAATAGTTGATGAAGGCGTGGTAGTATATGGTGATAGGGAGAAAGCACTTGATGATCTCTACAAAATATACCTTAGAATACTTGATGAAATAGAGGAGGAAAGGGCTATAATTACTAAAACAAGGATGCAGAAAATGGAAGAACAGCTTAGCTAGAGGAACTATAAGGTTCCATGGAATAGTTCACTTGACAAGTATTTTTAATTAAGGATTTTAGGGCTAGATATTCTTGGTGGGGTGGATAAGCTCTTGGCCTCACTTAGCAGTGAGGAGAAAGAGAGAATTTTGAAGGCTATTGAGGAGGATAGGGGTTTTAGGTATGCATTAATGGGTCTACTGGGCTATAGTGAGGTACTTGAGAGGATCTCTAGAATTGAGGAGAGAATAGTAGCTATTGAGGAGAGACAACAGAGGATCGAGGAAGGGATTGTTAAACTGGAGGAGAGGCAGCAAAAACTTGAGGAAAGATTTGCTAGGCTTGAGGAGAGGCAACAGAGGATTGAGGAGGCACTTATTGAGCTTAGGAAGAGCCATAACGAGCTTGTTAAGAGAATGGCTAGTCTAGAGAAACTTGTTGTAACGATTGCTCATAGATATGGTGTTATAACTGAGGTTTCATTCCGTGAAGCTATGAGCGGTATATTAACTAGGTACTTTGGGGCATCGGCTAGTAAGTGGAGTGTGTATGATGAAGAAGGCATAGTATATGGTTATCCCTCAATGGTTGATGCTGATGTTATTATTAAGGATAATGTGCACATAATAGTTGAGATTAAGAGCAGAGCTGATCTTGGAGACCTAGTTATACTCCATAGAATTGGGAAATTGTATGAGAAAAAGACTGGTGTAAAACCAAGACTAGCTATAGTAGCAGGCTTTATAACAGATAAGGCTAGAGAAGCTGCTAGTAGGTATGGTATAGAAGTTTACGGGTATCTAGAGAGAGGATACGATATACAGATCTAGCATATCAACCATAAAACCTTTAGATACGTTTCTGTCCCAGCCGATCTATTGGTTCAAAGCTATATAGTTCATACCATTAACCTCTGCGTCTCTGAATACTTAAAATATCTTCTTAGAACCACTATACTGGATAGCTTCAATAATGGGACACTACCCATTAATCTACGCATTTTAGATAAATTTATGGTTATGATTCAATCAATAGTTCTATATCATGATCAGTTAGTGGGTATGGCGGGAAGGTTTATCCAGAGACCTTATTCTCCATAAAACACTTTGCACCAACTACAACTAGTGGTAGGATAATAGTTGCATCACCATATACAACAACCTGTCTAGCAGATGGCTTGATCTTATTCCACGATATAGCTTCTCTTGGGTGTGCACCACTAAGACTACCATCATACTCTACAGCCGTAGTAATATAGACTGCATAGTCAAGTCCATCCTTAAACTGTGCCCACCATATAGTATGATGTTTACTAATGCCGCCACCAACAATCAATGCACCAAGCTTCTCAGAGGTAAAGACTAGATCCGCTAGGATCCTCTCATCAGCAAGCACGTCGATCTTGAGACCCGTGGATTGGCTATTGAATACAAGTTGTGAGCCAAAGGCACCATCGGTAATACCTGGTACTATAACTGGTATCTTCCTCTCATAGGCAGCTCTAAGTATAGAGAATTGATCACTAATCCTCCTACCAGCCTCCCATAGAATCTCACTAGGAGCCCAAGTATCCTTAACTCTAACAAGATCACTTATGAGCCCACGTGTAAACTTTTCAACAGCTAAACCATAGTTCTCAATAGGAATAAAGATATTGCCCAGCCTATGTATATCAAGATCCCTTAGCACGGAATCATCGGTTATGAAAGACCCCCTATAATACTTGTGTCCTGTGCCACGGGCTATATCATGATCTATTGTTCCACAGGTAGTGATTACTGCATCGGCAAAACCCTCCCGGATAAGCTGTGCAAAAACACCACGTAAACCAGTAGCTACAAGATTAGCTGTAAAGGCAAGGATCCTTTTAACACTCTTATCACTCCACATCTCAGCCACTATCCGGGAAGCCTCATACACATGGCCAGCCATAAACCCGTGTGATCCACCTAGTGCATCAATAAATTCACATAGACTCATATCAGCTCTTACACTATAGTCCCTAACCTCGATCTCAAGCAGCTTCCTCCTCATATCATCTAGTAGGGATTCTCCACTAGCTCCACACATAATAGTACACCTTAGACTATCTATTCATAGCCAACGATATAATATGTGTTACCCGGAGTACATGTACCTAACACCTATATTTCACCTGGATAAACCAGTTATATATGGTGAATGAGCTGGTTGGAGACTCTGGTAAGAGATGTTATTGAGCCGATACTAGTATATGATGGGAAAGAACTTGATCCGCTAGCTAGGTACCTCCGGATCCCTCTGGATAGACTTAAAGAGATCATTATCATGCTCCCGGGTGTGGATATAGAGAATGGACGTGTGGTTGTTAGTGATAGACTGGCTCTTGTACTCTATGGACTAAGGCTTGGATTACCAGTTAAGAGGCTATCAAAATATATTAGCTGGAGGGATTTTGAGAAAGTGGCTGCAAAGATACTCTCTAGCCATGGATACATTGTATACACCAACATACTGTTTACAAGACCCAAGAGACTAGAGATCGATGTACTAGGCATAGACACTGGTTCTGGTAGAGCCATAGTAATAGACTGTAAACACTGGAGACACGGTATATCACCATCATCCATAATAGAGAATGGTAGAAAACACATTAATAGGGTAAGGGATTTCCTAAGATATCGTTCATGGATCTCCCGGAAATATCCATTGATTAACAAGATAAATTATGCAATACCAGTACTGGTAACATTTACAACGCCAAAACTTAGAAACATAGATAATAGGCTCGTAGCACTAAGTATTGGGGAACTAAACAACTTCCTATCGGATCTACATCTAGTACTAGAAGAACTAGGTATAAGACCAATTACTGTAGAGGAGGCTATACAGGGTATTGGGCGTCTAGGGAGTAGTTAATTAGGGTATATTTATTAACATGATAGTAGGTGAACGTGGGTGTCAGTAAATTATACCGTGAGGATTCCTAAAGAATTAGCTAAGAAGATGAGAAAATACAGGGAAATAAACTGGAGTGAGGTTATTAGAAAGAGTATTGAGGACTATATAAGAAGACTTGAAGAGACTAAGGTTATTGAGACAAATGAGGAGATCTTGGAAAGATTATCTGAGCTTGGTATTAGTAAGGAGGATCTTGTTGAATATGATATTGAGGAGGAGAGAAGAATTTATAGAGAGATGGTGAAGAAGGAATGGAAGAGGGTAAAATCTACGATACAAGTGCAGTAATAGAACTTATTGCTAGACGTAAGTATAGGCATATAGATGGTTATATAACAATATTTACTGTTATAGAGTATCCTCTAGTACTAAATTATGTTGAGAAGATAATTTATCCAAGTAAAAAAGACTATATGCTAGCGATTAAGTGGCAGATCGAGCTTAGGAGAAGGGGTAATCCTTTACCAGCTATAGACTTGCTAATTGCTGCTATAGCCTTTAATAGGGATATGGAGATCGTATCGTTGAATAGACATTTTAAAGATATAAAGAGTATTGAACCAAGTCTTAAGCTTATCTCTAAGATATAATGGTTAGTATTATATAATTGGTTCCTATAGGCAAATACCTTAATATAATCAAGCCTGTATAGATATAGTCTAGAGATTAACCTAGTAGGGTGTCTGGTACATGGTTTTTAAGGCGATCTATCCAGAGGCTAAGTATTTTAAAAACATTGTTGATTCGCTGGCAAAACTAGTTGATGAAGTAGCTATACGTGTATCTGAGGAGGGATTCCATCTAAAAGCTCTTGATCCTGCAAGGATAGCTTTGATCGAGGTCTACCTACCAGCTACGAGTTTCCTAACATACGAGGTTGAGGGTGAAGAGGTTATAGGGCTTAGTATGGCTAATCTAGCTAAGTTGTTGAAGAGGCTTAAGAAGGGTGATCAGTTTGAGATAAGCTCTAGTGAAGACTACATAACACTAACGATCCATGCAACAATAAAGCGTACCTATAGATTCCGTAACCTAGAGGTACAGACACCAGAGATCCCTGAGGCAGAGTTAGAGTTTGATGTAGAGGCACAAGTACTAGCAGACACCATTAGACACGCTATCAAGGATGCAGAGGCAGTTAGTGACACGGTAGAGTTTGAGGCAAAAGATGATACAGCACTATATATCCGTGGGCGGGGTGCAACAATAGCTGAAACAAGGATCACACGTGACATGCCTGCACTCATAGACCTCATAGTCAAAAACCCTGCAAAATCAGCCTACAGCATAGACTACCTAAAATACGTATTATCACTAACACAGATAGCAGAAGCAACAACAATCAAGTTCTCAAACGATGCACCAATCTACCTAGAATTCGCCCTAACAGGTGAAGGTAGAGTAAAATACCTACTTGCACCAAAAGCCTAAACAAAAACCCCTTTTATTAAAAGACCTTACCACCACTAAGATAGAACTCAAGCATCTTCTTAGAAGCTCTCTCAAAATCAATAATACCCTCCTCAAGAAGCTTCTGCAAGAACTTCATACGTATGGTAAGTTGCTCTAGAAGCTCATCCTCACTCCAACCACGGATCTCTGCAAGCATTTTCAAACGATAGCTCCTACGAATAACCTCCTCAGGATCATCAGGTGTAAACGTATCGGTAGTCGGGTCCCAACTAAACATCTCCAGTGGCTCAACACCAGTCTCAGTCAAGACAATCTCCCAGATCTTGACTGCACGGCGTACCCACTTACCCTGAGGACTAAGCACACGCCTCATCAACACAATAGCCCAGATAAGGGCAAGGAAGCTCTCCTGAACACTAAGTGGTGGGCTACGTAGACGTACAAGGGCCTCATGGGCTGAGCCTGCGTGGAAGGTACTCATTGAACCCTGGCCCATAGCAGCTGCCTGCACGAGATACTGTACCTCGGCACCACGTGCCTCACCAACAATGACATAGTCTGCACGTGTACGTAGACTAGCCTTCAATAGCTGCATTAGACCAATCTCTGTACGAGTACTTGATTCACTAGCAGCAAAACTAGTACGTGTATATAGTGGCTGCCAATGGGTATGTGGAAGCCTTAGCTCTGGAGTATCCTCTATAGTGACGATCTTGGAGTCAACGGGTACCAGGGTCAATAGGCTCTGCAAAGTAGTAGTCTTACCACTAGCCATCTCACCAATAATGAACATGAAAGCCTTATTTTCAACAAACAACCATAGATAAGCCATCATCAATGGAGACATGGTACCATAGGCAAGGAGCTTGGGAGCAGTAAATGGCTCCTCCGGGAACTTACGTACAGTCATACCTGGTCCACGACCCGTTACCTCACGGCCAAAGAACACTATTACACGGTGTCCCTCAGGCAAAGCATACTCTACGATCGGGAATGCAGTTGATGGTACAACACCTACTTTCTGACTAATCCATGTAAGATAACTGTTTAGCTCATCATCATTGTTAAACACTATGTTAGTGTCAATCCATCTTGCACCCGGTACCTCCTTATGGATAATGGAGACCGGGATACCGGGCCCCTCAATACTAATCTCCTCTACATAAGGATCCCGGAACAGTACATCCAGTACACCATAACCCTGGATTTCACGTAGTAGTAGGTATCTGAAGGCCTCCCTCTCCCTACGGAATAGATCTAGTGACTTGAGTACAGCAGCTATACGTTCAGCATGTCTCATGATCTTCTCTGGATCCTGTGCTTCCTCATAAGTTAGGCTCAGATAAAGCTCCTCTAGTATCTGTTGGAAAAGCTTCTTACCCTCTTCACTAAGGCTGGGCTCTACAACATAGTATTTTGGTGGTGGAGGCTGTATGGTTATCTTAACCTTAGCCTGCCCAATATTATACTCCATATAAGTATCTGTTATCTTAACATTGGTTGGCTTAATAGCATGTTTACGGGTTACAGCTACTGAGGGACGTGTTAGGGACAAGCATATACCCCTTGTAAATTCTTCTCCTAATTCTTTTAAATAGTTGTTAGGGTTAAATAATGTTTCATAGGCCCCTCCCAAACCCACATATAGTACACAAATATATATTCAGTACTTAATAGACAAGGATCACGTGGATGTACTCAATGGATAATACATCATTTCCACTAAGGATAATTGATTATGTATGGAGACTTCAGCATGAACTAGAACTTATTGGTGAGAATAATGTTGTACTAAATGATATTGCATCAATAATCTATGGATTACCCCGAATAATAAGTGAGATAAGAATAGTTGTTGAAGGAAGGGATCTCGATGGTATAGTCAATGTTTTATCTTATGTACTTAGTGTGCATAGCTATAGTGATCAGTTACTAGAGCTCCTTAGGAAGAAGGGATCCGTTGCTATAAACCCTGTCACAATACCCATTGTATACATTATTGTTGCAGATAGGGATATTGAACATAGATGTCTGGATGATAAGCTGGACGTTGAGGTTAGGGGTTATAGGCTATATGTACCTAGGCTTGAAGACTATATCTCATACCTACTATCCCTTAAAGCACAGTATCCATACATAGTTGATGCATTAACTCTAGCCATAATACACTCCAGCATAATAGAACCTGAAAGACTAGCCGATAATGGAGTATCGATGGATAGACTTTGTGACCTACTAGCCGAAATAGAGATGCTGACAAAGACATTCTATGAATTAAAGAATGTAGTAGGGGAAGCCATAAGGATCCTCTGCAGTAGTGGGTAAGAGCTGATATAATCACATTTATAAAGCCTATAACATAATACTTTAAAGAGATATGGTTTTGGATAAATAGGGAGAGATAGGGGTTGATGGAGATGGTTGAATCATTGTTTGAGAAACTAACACCTATGAGTCCTGGACAGGAGGAGATGAAAAAGGCTTTCCAGAACACTAGCTATGAGGTCATAGGATTATTTGGGCCAACTGGTACTGGTAAGAGCTTGTTCAGCACGATATACGGTATTGATGCTGTACTTAGCGGTAGGTTTAAGAGATTCATAATATCTAGGCCAGTGGTTGACGTCGTTACTGGTAAGGAGCTTACAGCAGTTGATCTTGGGCAGATGTACTATGATATAGCAATCAATTATTTAAGAGATATTTTAGAGGGATTCATTGAGTGGAGTGAAGTTGAGAAACTCATTAAGGAGGGCAAGATCGTTTTTGCAGATACACACTATCTAAGGGGCAGGACATTCGATAATGCCATCATATTCTTAGATGATGCACAGAGCATACCCCCCGAAAGCAGTATAGAGATACTAATGAGGATAGGTAGGGATAGCAGGTTCATAGTAGCTGGTGACCCAGTATTCCAGAAACCACAGGGTGTTGAGAGAGATGGTGCATCCATTGTACGTGAGGTATTGCTTGGCGAGGAGACCGCTAAGGTAGTTGATCTTGGTCTTAAGGACATAGTGAGACCAGGTGCAAGACGCGGTATCCGGCTACTCATGGAGACACGTATGAGGAACCGTAGACTAAGTGATACGGAGAAGAACATCATGGACATAGCTAGAATACATGCTCCAGATGCTGATATAATAACTGTTGTAGAGTTTATTGATGAGAAGAAACAGTTCCAGATCGAGGCTGAGGGCGTACCCGATGCACTGATCATTGTTAAGGAGGGCTACCTGGGAAGACTGATCGGTAGGGGTGGTGAACGTATAGAGGCCATGGAGGCTGATACAGGGCTTCGGCTACGTGGTATAGAGCTTACACTAGACTTTAAGCCATTGATAAGAGCTATACATCCGGTAAACTGGATCCATAGACACATAGCCGACATAGACTTTGCAGGCCCGGATCTAGCTGTTAAGGTATATACAGAAGCTTTCGGAGCATTTGTTGGCCAGAAGGGCTTTCACGTGAAATTCCTTGATGCAGTATTGAAGAAGCTAATGGGTGTTGGTGTAAGAGCTATAGAGGTTACTGAGGAGAAGAAGGTTAGAAGAAAAAGAAGGTAATGATAGTACCATATTTTTATTATAGGATTCATTTATTTCATTTAATTGATCATAATAATTGATCTATAGCTATGTATATACATCCTATACATCCTAGGCTATACTGGAAGGTGGATACTAGATCGAGTATATTTGGGTTGTTGATAATGTAATGTTTCTAGGTGCTAGGAACACTACATTAGAATCTGGATCGACTATCTGTTCTCCATCTGGTATGTGAACCATATATTTACCATCATTAATGCTCTTTATAATAGCTATTGGAGCAATCCCTAACTTACTGATAGTTTCTTCATAGAGTTCCCTAAATGTTATTGTATTCTCTCGATCATTTAGTTTAATCTCATGCTTAACAAGATCAGTTATCCTTATCTCAAGCAAATCACCTTGACCAATAGCTGCACTAATAATATCCTGTATAAAGCTGTAAACCTCTGGCTCTTCAACAGCATATGCTAATAATCTTCCACTAAAGCTCTTAGTAGGTATGGTTACATCAGCTAACTCGTTATCCATTAGGACATTAGCTGTTCTACTAAGTTGTGTCTCAACAATAATGACTGGATTCACCTTATACCTACTCATACGATTATGCTCGTTAATGAGGTTCTTTATATGGAGTAGTGTATGGACTAATGTGGAGTCATCCTGTGTTGACAAGACTATTATATCAGCTGTTGTAATACCTGCTCTCCTTAGTGTTGATGGCTCAATAATCGATCCTCTAACATATACTACATTTTCAAACATTTTAGCTATCTTCTCACCCTTCATAATAATCTCTTCAATAGGCTCTTCTGAAGCTACAATAATAGTCTTATTAATAACTGGGTAACCAAATCTCTCACCATCCATGATCTCCTCAAGCTCACTAATAAATGACTCAGTTGCCTCAGTCCATCCTATAAGAGTTATATGTCCCGTCCTAAGATTTAGATTCCATAGCCTCTCTGAAGAACCCTTATTAACCCATGTATAGGCGTTAAGATCTACTGCTAGTGAGTCACCAATAATCCTTACACCTGGTATTTCATCTTTCCTAGCAATAGCTTCATCAGTATATTTTATAACAATTAGTTTATCATCAGGAGCAATGAGTATATCCGGATCTGTTGCAAGCCTAAGCCTCCTTCCATTAACACCCTTAGGTATAATACCTAGTATAGCTACTCTCTTAGATAGATCTTTTATCTCCATAAGCCTTAACTGAAGATCAATTAGTCTCATAGGCTGATCAGTTTGATACCCTATTAGCTCAAACACTCTAGAAGCATCCATGAGAGCAAACTCTATTACTCCAAAAGTAGTACTTGTAGCATCCTCTAGGAAGTATAGTATACCTGGTTCAATAATGGCACTAGCTAGTAGTCTACCGACAAGACTCCTTGATATAACAATACTTGTCCTAATATATTTCCCCTCAATCTGTGCCTCCAACTGATCCTCTAGTGACTCATACCTTTGTTTCTCAGAACCCGCTATTTTAATTAATGGAGTATTCTCATCTCTCTTAGCCTCAACAACAACGATCAGTTTCTCCCCAAGAGATCGCTTCTCTCTTCCAGTCATTTCCTCCTTATGTATTGTCTCTCTCTTCTCAATCCTCTCCTTGATCAGATGTTTTATCTCCAGTAGAGCATGTATGGTCTTAGAGTCATCATCTAATGATATTATAGCAGCACTTGCATCCCAGATCTTTGCCTTAGTCAAGGAGATCTTAAGATCAGTTTCTAGCCTCAATACATCATCCTTACCAGTCCTTTTAAGATTATCTATGAACTCATTTATCTCTGGTGCCTTATCCTCATTAGCTATTATTAGGTATGTTCTACCGGGATCTATATGGACAAGTTCATCATAAGCAGCTTCTGTAGCCTTATTCCACCCAATTATTACAACATGATCCTTGATAGGATTCTTACTATAATCTATACCCAATCCCCTCATCCTCTCTATACCCTTACGGATAAAGTTCTCAACAATATATGTGACAATAAGTGCAACTATGAAGAGTGAAATACCCCCATTCACTATGAAAAGCCAACGGGCCTGAACAATATTAGGGGAAGGATTAGATACAGGCTCTAGAGATAATCCTAGGATAAGTGTCCAATAAAGTGCTTCAAAGAAATCTACATCATAAAGCCATGATGTTAGAAAAGCTACAATAATCCATACATTAAATGCTGCTACAGCTAGTATAACTAGTTTCTCCTTAAGCTTTAGATTTCCTAATGGTCTATATTTGAATCTAAAAGTGAGAAGAACAATTACACTTATAATAACTACCAAGTATATCAATACACTTACTCCCTATCCTTATCACTTCCCACTATAAATACATTTCCTTAATATATAAGACTTTCTCTAATCTATACAAGCTACTTACACACACTAGATCTTCTGACCCAAGACATACAACCAATACTACTAGTTCTTTCTAGAAAACAAGCTAAAGCTACAATTATACCTCTAACACTACATGATCTAGATTGAGTGAAAACATAGTTATTCTAAGGATCTAAGCCTAGTGTCTGGAATGACGTCTTAGGCTACAGAATATATAGCCTATAATAATGACAATAATGTTTATCAGTAGCCCATAGAATCCCTCATAGAACCCTAGGCTCTTAATTATGTATAGGAAATTACCTATTGGCTCAAACGGAGTATGTAGTAAGACTTCCCTAATAGCATCAGCTAATTTAACCAGTGCTACAGAGATCATGCCAAGTGACATGGAGGCTAATGCTGTCCTATGCCCTATGGATCTTGGTTTAAGCATTTTAAGGATTAATGGTGGGAAGAACTGTACAATACCAGCATAGCCAACAAGTAGCAACGATATAAGAACCTCTGGGGCAAGTATAGCTAGTATGAAGGATACTATAGCTATTAACCCAGTAAACATCCTTGCACTAAACACTAGCTCACGATCGCTTGCATCGGGCTTAAAGATCCTTTGGTAGGCGTTACGGGAAAACAATGCACCACACACATGGAGTATAGCTGCAGCTGTAGAGATCGAGGCTGCAAGAGCTCCTGCACCCACAAGCCCTACAAGCCATGGGTGATCCCTGAAGATAGTTCTTACAACAAGCATAAAGCTCATATCAGCATACCTCTTCTCATAGATAGGAACATCCAGTAAACCCTTTACATAGAGTCCAACAGCTGTTAATCCAACCATTATAGCTGCTATCTGGCTTATCTGATAGATACCAACCATAACAATATTCTTCTTAACAGTATCTACATCCTTACCGCCAAAGATATTCTGTATACGGTTAGGCCATAGCCAAAACGCTAATGGTGCTGTGACTAGTAGTGTTGATGCCCACACGTAATCCTGTGGTCTAAAGTATAGTGAGAACTTAGCTCCCTCCGGAGGATTTGCTGCATAGCTCGATATAGTGTTGAAGAGGCCGTCGAAACCTCCAAAAGCTATTATCGGTACCAGTAGCCCTATACCCCATATAGCGATCAACATAATGGCTCCCTGTAGAGCATTTATGAATATAACGCTTACAAGACCACCTACAACAGTAAATACGGCTACTAATATAAACGCTAGTGTCTTGGCGACGATAGGGTCTATCAATCCATAGCCTGCAACCTCAATAATATAGCCTATACCCTGGATCTGTAGTTGTACATAGGGTATACTCCACAATGCACCAGTTACAGCTACAAATGCCCCCAAAGCCTTACTGGAATAGAGATCCTCGAATGCATCAGCTATGGTTAGCCAACCTCTATTCTTAGCACTACTCCATAGCCTAGGCACAACTATAAAGCCTATGATAAACGAGATCATACCATATAGCGTAATAGCCCATACACGTACACCCATACGTGCAGCATAGCCTGGGAGCCCTAGGAAAGTATACGCACTATATATGTTTGCACCAACGCTAAGCCATAGTACAACCAAGCCTATACTACGTCCAGCTACAAACCATGACTCAGCCTTTCCCAGCCCCTTCAACCTTCTCCTAGTAGTTAATGCACCTATGAGTGCTGTTAATCCAAGCCATGAGAATATAACCACTAATGCAAGGATCTCCATAACCACTCACCTCATCCTCCTATCAACAACATATGCTATTACTAGCATGGAGAATGAGAAGAGAACCCATAGGATCATATAGATCCATAGGATCGGGAGTCCGCCAATACTACCCCTCATATTATTTACTATTGGGAGGAATAGTAGTGGAATATAGTTTAGTACAATGATCAGTATAAAGATCTTTGTCTTCAACGTTCCTCCACTCATCAAAAATAACCACCAGTCTATAAGGGAGTAGTGGTTCACATAAATAATCTTTACCTATGGAGGAGGAAATAGATCTAGTCCTCACCATATGATAGAGGCATGTATCTCGCTTTACACCCAATAACTATGAATTCACGGTGTAGACTACGTATTCTCTCTGATGAACCAGATAATACCAGTATATCAACGCACCTATTATCAGCATGTATATGAGTATATGATATGATTATGTCACGGTACTTCTCAATAACCTTAAAGAAGCCCCTATACCTATCTCCACCTACACCTGAAAATATAATTAGTAGCCCCACGCACCTGTGAGGTATAAGGTAGTGTAGATGATCATGTATGTATGTCCGGATAGCTTCACATACAAGGCTAGAACGATCAGTTTTAAGCTTCGAAGCAAGTTCATCAAGATCTCTAGCAATGCTCTCCGGGATAGATATACCGAATCTCCTCCTCCCCCCGCCGTTGCCCATAGTGATCACCTTCTACTAGCTATTAGTGATATAAGATATATTATGAAGAGTATTAAACCTGTTGTACCAGCTGGAGAGAGGTTAAATAGTACTGCTGTATAGAGGCCTGAGAGTGAGGCTATTATACTGGATGATATGCTTATATAGAGTGCTTGCCGGGAGCTAACAGCTACTGATGAAGCTATTGCTGAAGGTAATAGTATGAGTACATGCTCAAGCACAAAACCAACTATACGTAGCAAACCAACAGTTGCTAGTGCAAGTAATGTGAATACAAGTAGGTCATAAACACTTGTCCGGAGACCCGTAAGCCTTGCAGAATCACGATCGATCCCTATGAATACATTCTCCCTATAAGTCAGTAGGACAAATACTATTGAGAGAATACCTATACTCAATGCATACAATACATCAATCCATCGGGTAAGCAGGGGATCACCTATAATGATAGCCGTTATATCGGTTTCAAGGGGATATGTTGTAAGGATATAGTATATAGCCAATACACTAAGTGATGCTGTCAATGATACAAACGTGGCGGTAGCCTTATCAGGATCAGCACCACGATGTATAGCGTAGCCCACCCCATAGATCAACGTTATACTCAATACTATAGACCACCCATAACTATCCAGGAAACCAACACTATATGTTAATGGAATAGATAATACTGCAGCTAATAGGGCTGAGTGAGGGGATGCTGATGCTAGGAAATATAGTCTACGAGCTGATACAATACTACTAAGACTACCATAGGCTAGTGCAGCTGACAGCATTACTAGAACCCATCTAGGCTCAAATACTAGTAGCATAGACCCGGTCAAAAGAATCATTAGTAGCGTCAATAGTAGCTCAAGTTTATGCAAACTCCTCCCTCCTCCTAGCCACTATATAGGCCATGAATACAATAATAGATGCTAAAACCATACCACCAACAACAATATACCCATAGCTCCTAGGCATTATCTCCTCCCCACTGGTACATGTATTCACTAATCCATAGTATTCCATAGGATCACCTATTTGTGAAACAATATACTCTAGCTTATCAATAATAGTTCCATTAGACAATGGAGATGGAATATGGATTACTGGTACATCATACCTAGAGGCTAATTCAACCAATTGTTTAGACACAGTATCTGTAGCTGGCTCCGTAACAACTACTAGTCTAACAGTTTTCCTTGCTAAGGCATCCTCAATAACCTCAAGATCACTTGGTGTAGCGGGCACGCCATGCTCCTTAACAACTAGATACTTAACCCTTATACCAAGCCATGAGATAGCATACTGTACTAGAGGCTTATCAGCAACAGCATCAACATATATCCTTGGAGAACTGGAGAGAAGCTCAATAACCCTTTGTAGAACCATCAGCCTCCTACTATTATATAGATCACTACACCTCGGTCTAAGCTGGATAAGCGTATCAGATACATTATTTATAAATGCAACATAGTTTAAAGGATCATATATAGGCATATGGAGATTAGGTTGACCAGTAGCAGGATTAGCCTTTATAACCACCCCCTCTATCCATGGAGTTTCTAGGAGGACAGCATTGATCTCGCCATCAACTACAAGATCCTTAATCCTATTCTCAAAAGGTGTATGACCAGTTGAAACTATAAGATCAGCTTTACGTAGAAGCTCAATATCATCTACTGACAACTGATAGTCATGAGGATCCGCACCAGGGGGTACAATGGATATTACATGATCATCACTGCAAACTAGCTGTCTAATATCATTAGCTAATGAAGGGAATGTAACAACTATAACTAGCCCATGATCCTGGCTATAGGCTGGAATGGGTATCTCAACAAGGACTATGAGTATCATGGTAAATACTATGGGTATTACCACGGTTCTCTCCATAATCTCCAGCCGACACACTTATATGTGCACAACTATTTATAAATCTATCTTGGAGCGTGCACAAGGTGTTAAAATGCTTAGAAAACCAATAACACTAGCAATAGAGAAACTAACAGTAGGATACAATGGATATCCAGTAATCAAGGACATAGACTTCAGTATAAAAGGTCCAGCACTACTACAGATCCTAGGACCCAATGGAGCTGGTAAAACAACACTACTCAAAGCAGTACTCGGACTACTAAAACCACTATATGGTAGAGTAATTGTTAATGGAAGTGATGTGACCGGGAAACCATGGAGAGCAGGCAAGTACTTTGGCTACGTACCACAGCTTTTCACAACATCAACAACAATGTATCCAGTGACAGCATGGGAACTTGTAGAAAACACATACATGCTATATAGAAAGAGATGGCCAAGACTATTCCCAGAGAAGAACGTTAGGAGGAGAGTGGCGGAAGTACTAAGAGCCGTAGGTCTACCAGGGGATGCATGGTATAGGAGTTTCTGGAGACTATCTGGTGGGCAGAGACAGAGGGTATTGATAGCATGTGCCCTTGTCCACGATCCCCCAATACTCTTGATGGATGAACCATTATCAGCAGTTGATCCTGCTGGTAAGGTTGAGATTGCCAGGCTAATAGGCTGTCTTAAGGAGACCAAACTAGTGATCGTTACAAGTCATGACCCAATGCTCCTTCTAGACTATACAGACCATATAATGCTGATCAATAGGGAGAAATACAGGATCGGTAGGCCTGAGGAGATACTTGTACCCAGTGTCATGGAGGAATTCTATGGTGAAGCCGTAGTACCCGTAAAGGATCATCTACACATATGTGATTACCATGCCTAGATAAACTCGGTGATCACTCTATTCCTCTCAGTCATACGGACAAGATCATCTATCCTAAGCCCATTCTCGATAGCCTCAAGTGAAACCCTATAATTACCACCACGTGTCCCCTCAACCCTCTCGATCGGTATAAACCTCCAGCCCCTACCATCAAGGATCTTTACAGCAATATATCCGGAACCACCACTCCTCCGGACAAACTCCATGAGCTTCATGAACTGCCTCCGATCAATATAGATTGTCCCTGGTTTCTCCCGTGTCTTGACTTCAAAGACAAGTATATAGCCATTCCTCAATGCAACAAGATCAGGGTATGCTAGCCTCCGTGTCCTAGACCCACTAGCTGGTGCCCGTAATACTGCAAATCCTTTCCTCCATAGT
>Ga0190313_1000905_pt1 | contig 16633 bp, 15 predicted proteins | sample 4870071011_MG_FD_169989 | JGI IMG/M metagenome (GOLD analysis project Ga0190313, IMG submission 169989) | Hydrothermal vent sediment bacterial communities from Southern Trench, Guaymas Basin, Mexico - 4870-07-10-11_MG | ecosystem: Environmental > Aquatic > Marine > Hydrothermal vents > Sediment ...
TCTCCCCCGTGCTCTTTGACGAACCTTGGAAGGTCCCCAGGCCCGTGCTCCTGGAAGGGAACCTCAACAACTTCAAAATTCTTTATTTCACCACCTTCAACGTCCACAAAGACAAAGTACCTTGCCCTGCCGAAGTGCCCGCTAACTTCGCTTTCCAAACCTCTGTCATCCACAGCTGGAACAGCTATCCTCATGCCACATCACCCACTTAATTGAAAATTTTTTCTCATATAAACTTTGTGCATAAGCACAAAAGACGTTACTGAGAGTGAGGAGCGAATTCGCTTGGTAGCAGGGATTAGCAGTTAACTCCCCCAAGATGATTGTGGCATCAATTCTCTATAACCAACAGGAAAAGAGCATTAAGGGCTATGCTTCGATGTGCCTTAGCAGCGTAAGCTCCCTTTCTTCCCAGGCGGCATTATCAATTTCAATTATTATGCTCCCATCGTACAGAATAGCATAATCTCTAAGAGCATGTAAAAATTTTAGGATGCTGGTGAAGTTATTGTATAGCTTCAAGTATTCGAGACAGTTTATGTAAATAACACCTGAACTTCCTTTCTCTCTTGCTTCCCTCATATAACGAACGCACAGTTCACTAATTAATGCCAGATTCGTGGGGGAAATTGCATTTTCTATTGGAGCGCTGCTTATTATATGGACGTTCCATGACTTTGGGTATTCACCCCCTCCTCTAACAAAAGCCAGAACAGGAAAAGACTCAAATTTAGCGATAATCTCTTTTGTTTTCATCTTGTCCACTATACTAACATTTTTCATACCTTCTATATAGGGAGCCTTTTCGGGGATTATGATCTCAACCTTGGCTTTCACAATTTTAGATAGGTGCATCAGCAGACAGATTCCAATCAGAAATCCAATAAAGATGTCAATAGCACGTAGAGTCATGCTAACTCCTTTTGCAAAGGGATAAACCAGAAGAGCAGTACCAAGTGAAGCGTAGAAGAATCCGAGCCTCCTAAAATCTTTTTCTTGGGAAGATGATTGAACCATGATGCCCAGAAGGAGCAGGAGACAGCCATATTGAGCAGTATGGAGGACATCCATAAAAAGCTTAAATGATTCACCCGAAAAGAAAGCCCCTCCGAGATACTCATAGATGGGTCCCAGAACAAGGATTAGGGAAACTCCTCCAAGGTACATAAGCTTTTTTGGATTCCTCACATATACTAAGGCTGAAACTCCCACCGTTATGCAAACTCCAGAGAAGCCTAAAACTATCTTCTGAAAGATGAATAATTCATGGGGACTTGGGAATATTTTCTGAAAGATAGAAGATTCGCCAGGGGTTAGAGCTGCAAGGAAGAAAAACCATCCAAGGGCATGCATCACAGCTGGCTTGCTTTTCTCTTTCACCCCAATATACATCAAATACAATCCAAAAGGAGTACCCACTATCATACCCATAAGCTTAAAGAGGTCTCCATAAAAATACTCTCCATACTCTATCATTGTTCTCATATAGTATTGGCATCAGTCTGCTTTTAAATATTTTTTAATCGAGAAAAACATGTTGTTAAGATAACTGTGGCATCACCTCTCGGAGACATTCAGCAACATCGCCAGAGGAGCATTAAACCGAGAATGACGCCGAACAAAATTACACCCGAAGGCAAACAGAAAAAACAAACTCGTGAATCCTATGCCAGTCCCCACTCCTGAAGTTGTTCCAGAAGCATTATCCGGCATTTAAACCTTATGCCCTACTGCCTAATCCTGACAGTATCGTTTTGTATTTGCCCCCGCAGGGTTCAAGGAAAAACAAAAAGGAAAAAAGGCTATCTTCACGAAGCTTATGCCTTATCCATCATAAGGCAGCGAGCAGGTAACTACATCACCCTTCAGGTCTACGAACGTTAGTTGCCCTGCCTTTTGCTCAATAATTAACTTTGTCTGCACCACGTCCAACATTGATATCCTTCCATCATGGTTTGCATCTGCATAGAGTGTAGCCGGTTTTTTTCCAAACATTATCAACTTGATGTATGTAACATCTGCCATGTCAATATCGTCACTCATGTCTGCATTGCCATAAACTGGAAGCGGACCGCTTCCAGGGGTATTCCCGGAAAGATCCCAGAGATCAATCACTCCGTCATTATTGGTGTCTGCAGCTGCAGTGGGGGGTAGCTCACCCCATGCAGCATCTACAATGTATGCGCCATCTTTTTCTGGCTCATAAACACCATTCATATCCGCATCTCCCCGAGGCACATTGCGCCATGAGAGGTCTGGCCATATGCAACTGTAACCTGGCTCATCTGGAAACATACACCACTCACCCAGGCAGATGGCTTCACCCCACAAGACCATGGATATAGGGCCCTCACCCTTTATGAATTTCCATGCGTCACCCCACCACCGAAACCTGACTCGCACGGTATCATATGGCCCGAAACTGCCCACCTTCACTATCAGTCCTGCAAATGGATGTGGGCCGGTGCCGAAGAAATTCTCCACATCGAATCCAAGGAACCATAGGCCCGCGCCGTTAACAGTCGTTGCGGTGACCGAGCCGTCGTCAAGGTCAATCACCACCTTAAGGTCCGAGTCCACATTGAGCAGTTTTAGTTCCCCATAAAGCCAGCTCTGCTGCATTATTATAGTAAGTTCATGCGTGTTAGCGTCATATAGCACAGTGGGTACGGGTATTGTGCCAGTAGAGCTAGTAGAATAATTGTCACCTTTTTTCACTTCTATTTCAGCATCTGGCAGGGGTGCACTGGGTAGGGCTGCACTCACATTCTTGCTCCCCCACGGTGTGCTTAGGAATCCCAGGAGGAGTATTGTTATTATTAGGAATGTTGGCAGGGTTCGTTTTTGGGAACTGCTGCGTTTGTTACCACCAGATTTGTTTCTCCTATCCCAACTCATTTTTGCACCTCCCTAACCCCATTAAAAAGATGTCCTCAATGAATAATAAGTGACCTCACTGTATATATATTTACCTGGATGATTATCATTTATCATCCAAATTACTTGTGATAAAAAACACGCCCACAACAGAGCTACTACCAAACAACACCCCAAACCACCAGCAAAAATCTCCTCCACGACTTGATAGAGTGCTGCAAGGTGAGGGAAATGAGGAGGAATGAGAAGCGGAACTTTCTCCTCGATGAGAGAATGGACAAACCACCCCCTGTCATTGCTCAAATGCTCAGCGCTTTCCAATCTCTTTAGAACAAAATTGATGTCATGTTTTCTCAAGTGCCTGCATGCATTTTTTGATACAGTGCTTCATACCAATCTTTTCACACAAGCTCAGTGCATCCTTAAGGTATTTTCTCGCAACTTCTCCATCTCCCTGCTTACCACGCTTCACGAATAACAGAGCGTATTCATAAAACACTTCAGGCAGAATTACTCTATAACCCGCTTTTCTCAGGCTTTTTATGCTGTGCTCAAAATGCCTCATAGATTTTTCCCAGTTTTTTATCTCACGATATGCAATACCCATCGCCATATGGGCCAGGACTTTGCCCCAGATTGTTTCTTTATTTTTTGCCATTAGTAAAGCTTTTTCACCATAATTCAAAGCATTATCAAAGTCACCAACAGCGGCAGAGCACCTGCATAGAAGTGCATAGCATTCAGGCAGAAACTCATTGGGTAGTTTGGATAGTATTTCTTCACTTTTTCTCAGATTATTTATTGCTTCTGTGAGCTGTCCCATTTCATAATGTATTTCACCAAGCAGAACATAGCATCTGCCAGCCCAAACAGGCATGTCAATTTCTTCAAATTCTTTCAGTGCCTCTTCACAGCTTTTCAGGGCTTCCACAATCTCGCCTTTATATAAATGGAGGTAACTTATATTGTAATAGTACAATGCAATCAAATAACGTTCGTTTATCTGTCTAAAAATCTCTATTGCAGTACTGTAATACTCTGTGGCTTTCTTCAACTCACCCATCTTCATATAAACGCTCCCGATATTAAGGGATGTTATTCCAATCATGCGTTTATCCCCTATATATTCAACGCATTTCTTCGCCCTGCTGTAATATTTAATGGCGGATTTCAGAGAGCCTTTGTGCTCATATGCAATAGCCAGATTATTGCAGGATGCACCCAGCCCCTGGATGTCATCCATTTCATCCCTCATCTTTATGGCAATTTTTAGGTATTTGATTGCCTGCTTGTAGTCCCCTTTATCGATGTACACAGTGCCAATAACATGATATGATTGGGCAATCAACTTTTTATCACCGCATTTTTCTGCTATTGCAAGTGCACTTTGGCAGTATTCCAGTGCTCTATCATACTTACCTTTATTGAAATAAATCCATCCTATATCGTTGTACAGCCTACCCTTGAATGCTGTATCGGATTCGTCAAGCAGCTCAAGGGCCTTTTTATAGTGAAGGAGTGCTTTGCCAAAATTGCCCGTGCATTTACATGCTTCTCCCATCTTTCTGTAAAGTTTCGCGACATGCTTTTTGTTGTGAGTTTTCATGGCAAGTTCCAATGCATCCTTGTAATATTTCATAGCCTTATCATATCTGCCGCTTAATCCATGTAAATCGCCTATCTTGCAGAGAATGTCAAGTTTCTGCTCTGTTGTTAGGAGCTTTTTCTTCTGCGCCTCAAAGAGGTGTATGCATTCCAATGCACGCTCGTAGTACTTTATTGCTTCCTCATTTGCATATCTTCCCGCAGCATTTTCTCCGGCAGTGAGCAGGTATTGCAGAGCTTTATCCGGAATCTTTGCTTCATAATAATGATGGGCTAATTTTGCCACATCGATCTCCTTCATCTTTTCCAGAGTCATGGCAACCTTCTTGTGCATAAACCGTCTTCTCTGCCTGCTCATCGTCTCATATACCACCACGCGCGTAAGCGGGTGCTCAAACTCATACCCCTCCTCCTTCTCACGTATGAGTCCGGAATAAAGAAGGGTGTCCAGGGCATCCACAAGATCCTCTTCAGACATATTTGTGGTGTTGAGCAGAGTTTCAAACTGAAACACATCACCTATAACAGCAGCATACATGAGAACTTTTCTTGCATTTGCATCCAGAGTTCTCACTCTTCGCTTGATAATAGTTTCAAGCATTTTGGGCACTTGTATCTTCCTGCTTTTGATAAAATAAACTTTCCCATCCTTTTGTACAAGAACAAATCTTTCCATAAGCATTCTGAGCATTTCCTCCACGAAGAGAGGATTTCCCATTGTATCGCGGTATATTCTATCAACAAGTTCTCGTGATGGTTTGGCTTTTAGAAACGATGTTATGAGCTTTTCTGTGTCTTCTTTGGATAGCCTGGGCAGTAAAATGATCTCGAAAAGGTTCTCCCTTTGCATGCGTTCTATAACATCGGCAAGTGGATGATCATCTGTAACCTCCTCAGGACGGTATGTGCAGATAACCAAAAGCCTCATGTTACTTAGGTTCCTTACGATGTAGTACAGGAGATGAAGGGAAGTAACATCAAACCAGTGCAGGTCGTCAAGAAACAGAAGAACGGGTTTCTTGTCGGATATTTTCTTTAGAAGTATGCGTATGCCCTCGAATATATGCTCTCTCCCTATTTTAAACTCGTTTTCCGAGGAGGGAAGCAGTTTATCCTTATTCTCAACAACGGGCAAAATCCCTGACTCTTTTTCATAGTCTTTGAGAGCCTCGATGAAAGGCAGGTAGGGCTCTACATTTTCACCGTACAGACCCCTTCCCATGAGCACTTGAAAACCTTTGCTGCGGGCATATCTTATCACTTTACTCACAAGTCTTGTCTTGCCAATCCCTGCTTCTCCTGCAATGAAAATGCAGTATCCTCTCCCCTTTCTCACACATTCCCTTAGATATCCCTTCAGTTTGGTAAGCTCCTCATGTCTGCCCACAAATCTCGTCTTGTATCTCTCTAGCTTGATTTTTTCCTCTTTTGTCTCTTTTGCACTTAAATCAAGAATCCCATCCTTCACACACTGCACTATCTCTACAAGGGAAGGTGCAGGTTTTATGTATTTTCCCACCTCTGAGATTCTCACTTCAACAAATTTATCATCGATCTTAAGCTTGATCACAGAATTTTCTATAACTTCCCTGAGTTCTCTGGCTCGTGCTACGCCTAGTGGCGTGAGGAAATATGCCTTCCTTCTTCTTGTACCAACCCCCTCAATATGTGCAAGTCTCTCTTCAATAAAACCTTTTTTCATAAGCCTTTTTAGCTCTCTGGAAACATTCTGAAGAATTATTCCCGTAGCTTCAGCAATGCCATGTTGCGTTACATCAAATGGTACCACTAAAGAATCCCTAAATTTCTGATAGTTTATCAGATGAAGAAGCACCCTATCCCCAAGCGTACACCATTTTGCACCCATATATGTTCTATTGTTAAAATCTGATATATAATAATTTCGTGTTAGCTAAACAACCCGGGCTAAAGCATTTGAAATAGAACTAAGCTTAATTTCGTGGCTTGAAGATGTTCAATCAAAAAGAAGGAGGTTAAAATTGGAAAACTCTCGTCTTGATTACAAAACTTCTTAGGGTTTTAGTTGCCAAAAAAGAATAAAAGGTCAAAAGGTTCCAGTTCCAATTCCGCAGATCTTTGCGAAGGGACAGATGGAACAGTTCTCTGTGTATGGCTTTAAAGGAGGCTCTCCTTTGACTGCTTTGGTTATTTCTTTGGCTTTTTCCATATCTTCATCGTCTCCTTCAAGGACGAGTGTTACGCTACCCTCGGCCCCTCCGGCACCACCAGCGGCTATTGGGATCGCATCGACGTTAGCAAGGATTTCATAGGCCTCAACTTCAGTTATGGGAACTGCATGAGGAATTGGAACCAGTGCGGCATAAAGGCCTGTTCCCCAATCAAATGAATGGATTCCCGTTAGCTTTGCACTTACCTCTACGGGAGTTGGGATAAATTTCTCAAGGCTGATTGGAGTTATGGTCAATACTCCCTTGGTTATCGTCCATCCAAAAGTTCTGCCGATTGTTCCTCCATCTGGAGCGGCCGCAAAAACCGCAACATTCCAATTAACGTCTATGGCATTTGCTCCTTTGATGAAAACATCTCCCGGTCCCATTTCTTTTAGAGCCTCTAAGGGTTCACCTTCATATGGTTCTCCTTTGTAAAGAACAAGATGTTTTGGCCACGTCTTTTTTGCTGTTATGCATGTTCTTCCTTTGCTTATAACTCCGACTGTCCACTTTTCTTTTTCAATCTTCTCTCCTAAAATCTCCTCTGCGATATAAGCAGCTGTGGTTCCGGTCGCTATATAAACAAAGCCGTTTTTGAGAGCATGTTGAACTTCCTCAAGCGCGACAACTGCTTTGGCAATCAAGCGCTTGCTTTCGGTAGGGGTTAGAGTTACAAGGGCTCTTTGCATGAAAATCACCTCATTAAATTTTGCATCTAACCATATTAAAATTTGGAAGATTTTTCTGATGAACTGCCCGCACCTCTGGGCGGGGTTTTTGCTCTAGTAATTGAAAACCTTCCTAATCTCCTTAAAAAATGAAAAGGAGCCCCAAAGGGAATCCTCAATGTGAATCTCCATCGGGATCACTCCAGTTCTTTGAGCTTCTCTAAAGCCACTTCAGCAACTCTCTTTCCGCTTAAGAGCATTCCTCCAAAGGTTGGTCTCATTCTTGGAAGTCCAAAGACTGCAGAAGCATTGGATCAACAAAGGTTATTTGCCCTTGCAAAGCCTAAACCGGACTCCAGTTCACCACAACACCTGCGACTTTTAAGATCATAGCCGTCTACTTGACATGCCTCATTCTCTCCGTAATACTCTTTGAGAGATAGGGTGCTCTGAGTTTTCTTTTTCAGCGTTATTCCTTGAATATCTCTCCAGTGACGAGGTCTATCCCAACCTTCCTGACCCTGAGCTTCCAGAGCTTCTCAGGTGCTCCCCCACCTTCTTCTCGATAGCCCACCATCTCGATTATCCCCATGTCCTCAAGGGCCGAGAGGTGGTAGTAAAGGGTTGAACGGGGCATGTTGAGACCTCTCTCCCATAGTGCCCGGTAGATCTCGTTCGTCCCCTTGACGCCCTCGCTCAGGATTTTTATGATGCTCCGCCTTGGCTCGGCCATCAGGGGTTTGAGCATCATCATCAGGCTCTTCAAATTGGCCATATCGCCCATCATCCACTTTGGCATTTCTATCACCGTTAATTGTTAACTGGCAAACTTTATAAAATTACCGTTTTTGTGTGAGCTTAGCTCGAATATTATAGAAAACTTTATAAATACTTTTGTAATATTATAAAACAGAAAAGATGGAGGTGGTTGAGATGCCGTTTGGTGTTCCCGGATGGAAGTGGAAGGTTGGAAGGTTTGGCTACGTGATGGAGAAAGAGCCAAGCTACGAGGAGATTAGGGCAAAAGCGAAGGCACTGCTTGAGAAAGCCACAAAGGGCGCCGTATGGAGGGGTCGGTGTGGAACCATTCACATCCCCTTGGTCATTGACGGGAAGATAATCGGAGAGCTCTGGGAGAATGTTGAGCCAAGAGAACTCGAAGTTGGTGCCTACTGGCACGGAAAATGGGGAACGAAAGTCCAGCTCGTGAAGGACGGAAGGGTGGTGGGCTTTCTCTGGCTCGCCTGAGCTTTATTTTTCCAAACGATGAATTAGGAGGTGGTTAGGATGAAGATTGTAAAGTTCCTGAAGGAGAAGATGACCTACATCGTCTTCACGCTCATCCTCTTATCGAGTTATGCTGGCATTCATCACAGGGATATGTTCCTATCTCTTAAATGGACGCTACCGATTGCGCTCTTTATGATGCTCTTCCAGCCAATGGTGTTCATGGACATAAGAAAGGCGTTCACGACGAGAACTGAGATAAAGACGAAGTATCTCGTGGCCGTGACAGCGTTCTATGTCATTCTCTTCCCAGCTTTAACGTGGCTCCTCATCAAGTTCTGGCTTGCGGTAATGCCGAACACTGACCCGAGACTGCTCGCCGGGGTTGTGCTGATAAGCCTCGCCCCCCTCCCCAGCTCGGCTCCAGCATTCACGAACCTCGCGGGCGGAAGGTTCCAGCTGACACTTGTGGGCGTCGTGTGGACATTCATCCTCTCGCTCTTCGTCATGCCCGTCTACGCTAAGTTGCTCCTCCACACGCTCATAAAAGTCCCCACGTGGCTACTCCTCAAGTCGCTCGTCCTCTATATCATAGTGCCCCTCGTGGCGGGCCAGCTGACGAAGTACGCGGTTCTGAGGTGGAAAGGCGAAGAGACCCTCATGAAGCTCAAGGAGCCCCTTGTGGGCCTCTCACTCCTCGGCATGTACTGGATGATAACCGTGGTCTTCGGCATAAACGGGAAGATGATAGCCGAGAGACCGGAGATTATAATTGCAGGAGCGCTCATGATGAATGCCTACTTCCTAACACGTGCGGCCATAGCTTACTTCACTGGAAAAGCGCTTGGCTTTCCTCTGGAGCATAACATATCACTCGTGTATTCAACTGGCTCCAACATGACACTTGCAACGGCAATGGCAATAGGGACGTTTGGTCCCCTCGCGGCAGTTGGGACAGCTTTGGGAGGACCTTTCAGCGACATGATACTCATGATACTCTTCGTAAGGCTCTTCGCCATTCTGAGGGCAAGGCGTATATACGTTGAAACCAATATCCCCATAGGTGATGAGAGATGAGTGCCCCCACTGGTTTGTCTCGTAACGTGCGGGGAGTCCCTTTCCGAGCTGATTGCACTGGAAGCCCTAAAGAAGCTCGGGGATAATGTTGTGCTGTGCCCGCTCATGGCAATTACAAGAGGGGTTCCGGAGGTAGTTGAAAGAATAAAAAACGCCAAATACGTTATACTCTTGGATTCCTGCTCTCTGAAGTGTGCAAAGAAAACTGCCGACGAGCTGGGAATCCGCTATGATAAGTACATCAACCTTGAAGAGGAACTTAACATGAGAACCCCCTGCTATGAGACTTCTTCTGTTGAGGTCGTGGACGACATTGGCTTAGCAGCAACACATCTGATAGAAAGAATTGAAGAGGCTCTTAAGGAGGTCTGAGCGGGGGGTTATTATCCATTTTAGGTCATCGGGTTTTTGCTTTTTTAAACCTTTACAGCGAAATCCATAAAGCTTTCCCCCAACACCCTGAGGCTATCTTTTTATTGGTGAACCTATAATGTGGCCGGGCAAACCTTTGGGAATGACCAGTGTATACCTTCTAATACCCACCTCTGACCAGCAAACCTTAAAAGCAATTAGGGTAACCTAATATATGAAAAATATTTGAAATGAAAAATATAACAGGTGAAATTGATGTTTAGGAAAATACTTTTTCCAACGGATTTTAGCGAGGGAGCGTACAGGGCGGCAAAGCGCTTCGAGAAGGCTAACAACGTGCCAGTTGGAGAGGTGGTTCTCCTTCACGTGATAGACGAGGGAACCCTTGAGGACCTCCTCAACGGCTACTCACTCCTCTATAACGATGAGGAGCTGGAAATCGAGGCCATCAAAGAGGAACTGCTTAAGAAAACCATGGAAAAGCTTCAGGCTAAGGTGGAGGAATGCAAGAAAATCTTTGGCACTGAAAACGTGAAACCTATGGTTAGGTTCGGCCTCCCATGGGAGGAGATTGTTAAGGTCGCCGATGAGGAGGACGTGTCGCTCATACTCTTGCCCAGCCACGGAAAGCTCGGCTTTTCGCATGAGCTTCTTGGCTCCACGACCATCCGCGTGCTGAGAAAAACGAAGAAGCCCGTTCTTGTGATAAAAACGCACCCCGAGTGCGGGGGTGATGAAGAATGAACTGGCTGAAGCTCAAGAACCACCTCGATAAGTACCTTCCCGTTTACGTCACGCTCGCCATGATAACGGGCTTTTACGTCGGAACGCACACGAACCTCAAGCCCTACCATGACACGCTCAAAACTCTAAACATGCTCGTTGTCATTAGCATGATATACCCAATGATGATTAACCTCCGCCTTGGAGAGCTCAAGAACAGTGCCAAGCTCGGAAAGCAGCTGGCCATAGCCCTCACAATGGGACTTGTTATTTCCCCGCTCATAATGTACGGGGCAATATGGCTGACCAGCCTTATCCACCCCATAAACCACACGCTCGCCCTCGGGCTTCTCTTAGCCGTTGTCGTGCCATGCTCCTCGATGAGCATAGCCTACACCGGCTTCACCAAGGGCAACATCGAGCTGGCGACCATAGTAGTTGCATTAAGCTTCACGCTGGCAATCGTGACGGTTCCGGCATGGCTCAAGCTCTTCGCATCGAGCTATCACGTCTCAATCTCGGCCTGGCTCCTCGTCAAGACAATCCTAATAGTCGTCATAACGCCCATGATACTTGGCATTCTCACGAGGTCTTACCTCATGAGAAAACTCGGCCCAGAGGGCTTCCTGAGGATAAAAGCTGCCTTCCCGGCAGTCTCGCTCATGGGCATGTACACCATAGTCTTCCTGATATTCATGGAGAAGGCAAGGCTCATAGCCAGCAAACCAAGCATCGCCGGCATCGCCCTGATTCCTCTGGTCATCTACTACACAACCGCCCTGCTCTTCATGACCCTCGTGGACAAAGCTGTTGGAATTCCCTACAGAGATCACATGGCAATAACGTTTACCTCCGTTGGAAAGAACGAGGGGACGGCGATGGCCATAGCCCTTGCCGCAGGAACGGGACTCATGGCCATAGCGCCCGCGGTGGCCCCAATCCTCCAGATACCGTTCCTGATTAGCTACGTCAAGGCTTGGAGGAAGATAGCAGGTCTGTGGAAGTGCAGGGTTTTAGAGGAGGAAGCTGTTCCTGGAGCTTCCTGATTTTAACTTTTTAGATTTACTCTCATTTCGGGCTTCTGTTGGATGAATTCCTCAGTGGCAAACCGGGAAAGGGTTTTAAACCCATGAACTTTAGTTCATCTGGAGGTTGCCGATGTGAATGCCATAGAAGTCGTTGAGCTTACCAAGTACTACGGTTCCTTTCTCGCCGTTGATAACGTGAGCTTTGAAGTTGAAAAGGGTGAGATTTTTGGTTTCCTCGGCCCGAATGGGGCAGGAAAAACAACCACCGTCAGAACTATTACCGGCGTTTTGAGGCCAAGCTCCGGAGAGATAAGGGTTCTCGGCTATGACATGCTCGACGAGAGGGAAAAGATAAAGGCGAGGGAAAGGATGGGCATAGTTCCAGAGATGGCAAACCCTTACGTGGATTTAACGGCGATGCAGAACCTCAAGCTCATGGGCGAGCTCTACGGGATGGAAAAGAGGGAGATAGAGAAGCGCTCAATTGAACTCCTCAAGCTGTTTGGCCTCTATGAGAAGAGGAACGTGAAGGTAAGGGCCTTTTCCAAAGGTATGAGGCAACGTCTCATCCTCGCAATGGCCATGATAAGCGACCCCGAGCTTTTAATCCTTGATGAACCGACGAGCGGGCTCGACGTCATAAGCGCACGCCTGATAAAGGACGTAATCCGCGAGGAGAAGAGGAAGGGGAAGACTATATTCATGACGACCCACAACATGGTTGACGCAAACGAGCTGTGCGAGAGGATTGGAATCATAAGGAAAGGGCGGCTCATAGCGATTGACACGCCCGAGAAGCTCAAGCAACTGGTCAGGGGAAGTGTTTCCGTGGAGGTCAGCTTTGAGCCGATGAAGCTTGAGCCCTCGGAGATAGCCTCCGCGACGAAGGTCGAGCTGATGGGGGATAAGGCGAGGGTTTTTACGAACGACCCCGATGCAACGGTTAAGGAGCTTGTTCACTACGCCGAAAGGAAGGGGCTGAGGATAGTGAGCCTGAGAACTCTCTCCCCCTCACTGGAGGACGTATTTCTGGCTCTGGTAGGTGAGGAAAATGATTGAGACCTTAAAGCGCTCATTTGCCATAGCGAAGAAGGACATGCGCATCTTCTACCTCAAGGGGCCCGTCGTGATAATGGGCCTCCTCTTCCCCTTCTTCCTATTCTTAGCTTTCATGATAGGACGCAACCTCTCGGGTGGTCATCTCCTCGTTAGTCTAACGGCCATGACCGCCTTCTTCACATCAACGGCCGTTGGCCCCACGATAATCCCATGGGAGTGCAGGGGAAGGACATTCGAGAGACTCATAACTGCTCCAGTTTCACTAACAACGGTACTCCTCGGCGACTTTCAGGCTTCCCTATACTTCGGGTTGGCGATAACATTCACCATAGCCGTTCCCGCAATACTCTACCTCTCAATCCACCCTTCCATCTGGCTCTTCGTCCTCTCCACCCTCTTAGCGATCGGATGCTTCTCCGCAATGACAGTCCTCATGTCCTCTTATCCTCCTACTGATGTTCCGGCTGATGTAATGATGCTGTCATCAGTCGTTAAGTTCTCGCTCCTCTTCATCAGCGGCATCTTCGTCCCCATCGAAAACCTGCCAGCCTACGGCAGGTGGATTTCCTTCATCTCTCCGCTCACCTACTATGTTGACGCCCTGAGGCATTCACTTGGGAAGGGCTACCTTCCCGTGTGGCTTGACCTTTTAATGCTGGCCCTGTTTGGCTCTGCATTCTTCCTCACGGGCAGTGCAATCCACAGAAAAGTTCTGGAGAGGAGGTTCACATGATATCCGGAGAAGCCTTTTCTCATCTCTTATGGTCTCTCCCTCATCTTCTCCTCTCCACCGTGTTGAAGACCGTCCCGTACTTCTCGGTATCTTTCCCGGCGTTGTGACCGTCTGTGTTCATGTTAATCTTGAAAGAGCCATCCCACTTGACAATTCAAATAAAATCCTTTTCCATGGGTGTCTTAGCGTTCGAAAGCCTTTTATATGCCGGATAAAGAAACCCCACGGAGGTTAAAAATGGGCCACCAGCATCACACTGGCGAAGTTAAGGGAAGGATGCTCCTTTCCTTCGCCCTCAACATGGGTATAGCTCTCGCCGAGATAGTGGGCGGGCTTCTCTCTGGCAGTCTAGCCCTTCTCAGCGACTCAATCCACAACTTGGGCGACAGCATGGGCCTGCTCGCGAGCTACTTCGCCATAAAAATCGGCGAGCGAAAGGCCAACGAAAAGTACACCTTCGGCTACAAGAGGGCCGAAATCCTCGTGGCATTCATCAACTCAGCAGTTCTCGTGGGAGTTTCGTTGCTCCTTCTCGTCGAAGCCTACAGGCGCTATAAGAACCCCGAACCAATAGACGGCCCGCTTATGCTGGGCGTGGCTTTAATCGGCCTCTTCGCCAACCTTCTCTCAGTCCTTCTCCTGCACAGTCACGCACACGGCCTCAACGTCCGCTCTGCATATCTGCATCTGTTGAGTGATACCCTCTCCTCTGTGGCCGTCGTCGCAGGTGGAATAGCGATAATAAAAAGGGACATCCTCTGGATTGACCCTCTCATCACGGTTCTCATAGCGCTCTACATCCTCCGCGAGGCGTACGAAATCCTCAGGGAAAGCATCGAAGTGCTCATGGAGGCATCCCCCGAACTCGACCTTAGGGCGATAAAGGCAGAGCTCGAAGCAATCTCAGGCGTTAAAAACGCACACCACTTCCATGCCTGGCGCGTTGGAGAGGATGAGGTTCACTTCGAGTGCCACGTTGAGGTTAAAGATATGCCCCTGAGCGAGGCGCAGAAGATTATCGACGAGGCCGAAAAGAGGCTGAGAAAGTTTGGAATAACCCACGTCACCGTCCAGCTCGAAGTGGACAGGTGTAGCGGCAAGAACATCATCTGCACCGGGAAATGACTATAACTAAAGGGTCATCTTACAACTGAAGGGATTTAAGTTTTCTTCCCTGAGTGTTTATCATGACTGGGTATTATAAATGAGGTTATCGCCCAAACTGTTTTACCTGAATTCCTCCACTTCAAGCTATCTTTTATGAGAGATGGACAGTTTTGGAAGGCCTTATTTTCTTGGCAGGATTGTTAGCCCTCTCAAAAAGAGCTGTGATAAAGCTCAAGAATCTCCAACCTTTTTAATCTCACGCGTAAAACTTCCAGAAATAAAGAATAATTCATTTGGTTTGTGAGCTCCCTAAAGACCACTTCAATCATTGCGTAACGTCACCAGGTTTTTTATTATTACAGGCACCGTTAACAGGGTTACGAGTAGTGCGGCTATTGGAGCCGCTAGTTCGGGACCTATGAAGGAGGCAAAGTACATTAGGAGGCATGCATAGGGGATTGCGAGTGCTATTGTTTTAGGTGTTGATGAGTTCCTCGCCATAACCTCATGGGTGAGGAGTATTGCGAACGACACTATGAACCACCCAACGAAGTTGCTTGCTGGAATACCGAACCATGCAGGCCCCCACCCGCCTAACCAGACCCATGCATGTATTTTGCTGACCATGAAGGGATCCATTGCCAAGTCTAAGGCGACCATGAGGAGGGAGGCGTATGTAACCCTTAGGATGACCCCCGCAGTGTCCTTACGTGTTATGATGGAGGACGCTATGAGGTACGTTAGGTAGGCGTAGAAGCCCCACATGAGTGGGACTGAAAGAGGTACACCAAGGACTCGTGGAGTTACCAGCGAGACATACTCGTACCTACCGAAGGGGATTCCAGCATTAACTCCAGCCACCTCTGACGCTAAACCTATGGCGAAGCCAGCAACGGGTATTATGAGTATATGCCTATACTCTCTATATCTCGACGCTATCGCAAGTGAAGCGACGTAGCCAAGCATATAGATGATTTCTGTGGTAAGACTGGGGGACAGCAGGAACACCGCCACGTGCGCTACTATTAGCGGCGTGATGATAGCCATGTCAACTACCTGGCTACCATTGCGTGATTGATTCATTCATATGCACCCCGCCCAGAGACCACTCCAAGAGTTTTAACCACTTAAAGGCGGTTTTGAAAGGATGCTTTACAGCGTCAACCCTCCGAGAGCGGAGGATAGCATGAAACCCCCTTGAGGGTTCTGACGGTGCCTCTTCGAGGCCTTATTACACCGGCAAAATTTAAAAGGATTTCTGCTTGAATGCCGATTTTAGAACCCCTGCATCCCCGCCCCAAGGCTTTCAAAAGAAAAATGTAAATGTGATCCTGATAGCGGTTCTTGTTGTTTCTCGTCTGCGTGCATTGGGGGATACTGCAACCCTAACGGTATCTAAGAACGTGAACTCCGACGGATTTTCAAAGTACGAAATTTAAGGCCTTTTCTGGACTGTTTCAGCTTATCTTGGTAATATTCTAGCTATCAACATAACTATGGCTGAAGCCAATGCTATACACGCTCCAACTGGAAGATTAAAGCATAAACTTAGTAGAATTCCTAAGAGCACTGAAAGCACTCCAAAGAGCGCTGAAAGTACTATCCTTTTCTCTATGTTATGTGCCAGCTTTGATGCCGCAGTTGCTGGATTGAAGAGAATAGCATAAACTAATAGTCCTCCCACGATTTTTAAAACAAAAACTATTGTAATTCCAGTTAGTAAGATTAGCGAATAAACATAGGGTTTTGTATTTATTCCCTCAGCTTCAGCCAGCCTTCTATCGTAGAGTATTGCCTTTAACTTTGTCCAGGAGAAGGAGAGGTATAAAAGCAAAACGGCAAGAAGTCCAAAAAGAAGGATAACATATTGAATATTTACAGCAAAAACACTCCCCCAAAAGACTTTGGCTAGAACTTCAGAGGAAGTAACTCCTCCGGGGGCAAGGTATACAAATATCAACGCCA
>Ga0190313_1000906_pt1 | contig 16630 bp, 29 predicted proteins | sample 4870071011_MG_FD_169989 | JGI IMG/M metagenome (GOLD analysis project Ga0190313, IMG submission 169989) | Hydrothermal vent sediment bacterial communities from Southern Trench, Guaymas Basin, Mexico - 4870-07-10-11_MG | ecosystem: Environmental > Aquatic > Marine > Hydrothermal vents > Sediment ...
TGGTAAAAGAGCCTAACACTACTGAGGTACAATTTAACTCTGTTTTGCGATGCGGTAGTAATCAATCCTATGATCTGAGCATAAAAGCAGATATTCCATCAGATAGCAGCTTTAAAGAATTTTTAAACGATTTGCCAAGGATATTAAGCGTTGCTAAAATGTTTGAACAATAACCAATAGCTGAAAACACTAAAGAAAGAGGAGTGTAAAAATGATACGCATAAAATATATTCAAATCCCGTTACCTGAAGAAACAATTGAACAATTAAAGAAAAAAAACCAGAAAGAAAACTAACAAAGATGCCATAATGGAAGCAATCGAACACTATCTGAAATGTCCTTGTGTTGAGAAAGAAACGGGGTGATTTCACATGCACTATGTTTATTGGTTGCACCGACATAAGTTTCGAAGAAAAAGGCTTGGCTATGCATGGCGTAGTATTGGTTACATGAAAAAAGAAAACTTGTTAGGTGTTAGACCAAAGTTCAGAGACTTAATTGGTGTTGTCGTAGGACTCGATCCAAGAACTCTGCAAGAGTTAAAATGCAAAGCTAGAGTTCAAGACAATGAGCAAGCCATTTTGAAGGCGATAAAACACTATTTGCGTTGCCAATATGACATAGATGAAGAGGATAGATAAATATTGATCTAACCAAAATAAATTTTTAGTTTTAATACAATTTTTCATTATGAGTTACGATGAAGAAACTTTCGATGAACGCTATGCTGAAGCTCTCGTAAAATTCGTGGAGTTAATGCTCCGTTTTGGAGAAAATCCAATAAAAGTTATCGAGTATCTGGAAAAAGAAGATAGGGATATTCTTATTGCCGTAGCTCTTGGAACTTATGTTGGAATCGTTCACGGTTCAGCATGGACTCCTTTCGCCCAAGCCTTGTTACACAATTACCACTGGATCAAGTCGAGCCGAAGGAGGTAATAGAGTTTGATTCTTAGATTGTTACACGATATTAAAGAAAGATTAAGAGTGTTCATCCACGATATCAGAGAAGGAATCAAATCTAAATATCCACTATGCTGTGTATTAGAATACGCAATAGACCATGGACTAAGAAAGAAGGAAGCACTAGCTCTAGAGAAGGGGGCAATTATAATCAATGGAGAAGTGTCAAATTTTGTTCCGTGTTTTATTCATAGAAGATTATATAAAAGGATAAGCTACAAAGAAGCTTTAGAATTGCTAAACCCTGAATATCACGTGGAGATAATATATAAGAATGGAAAACCAAAAATCAAACTTATGCCTAAAATAAATTGCTGGAAATGTGGGAGTGAGTACTGGATAGAACCAACCATTAGGAAAGCGATAGTAGCATGTCCTAATTGCAAAGCTAGGACTAAAGTTAAAAATGAAGGACTTAGAGGGTGGGAATTAGAACCAGTAGGAGCATTCGTAGACCCAGACCTTGCGTTTGAATTGTTAGAAGAGATTGAAGATATATGGAAGAAACTAACAGACGTAGAGCAAGAAAGATTAATAGAAGCTGTAAAATGCTATGCGGTAGAAGCGTACACAGCTTGTGAATCTATGTGTTACGATGCTCTTGTGAGTGTTTTAAGAAGGATTTATGGAGGACAGAAAGAATTAGGATATTATGTTTCGCTAATGGAAAAAGACCCAGATTTAAAGAATGTAAAAGGAGCAATAGCTTATTTAGCATCTAAAAGAAATGAAGTAGACCATCCCGAAAGAATATCAAACAAACTGGAAGCTACAAATGCATTAAACATGACAAAACAACTAATAAGAGAAATATTAACAAAGAAAGCGGGAACGCAATAGTTTGCTCCGCCAGAGCTTGCTTCGCTAGAGTTTGCGGAGCTAGAGTTTGCGTTCTAAAACCGCTTACGTAAGAAAGAAAGGAATCTGAGATAGTAGCAAGGACACTCCTTTTTGACATATTCTTTTGCTTTTCTAATCAGAATCATGTAATGATACCAAGCCCCAACCAATTGAAGATTCTTAACCTTTTTTACCCATAATTCAACATATTCCGAATTTACATGACATAGATTAACCATCTCATCCTTCAACATCCGATAATACTCCCTAACCCTTTCTTTATCCACCAACATAATTCAACACCTCTTCTAACAAAATCCAGAACTCGGCAGGAGGGTCTTTGAAACGAAAACTACCGTATTCATCTTTCTCATGCTCAAACGCTAGGAATTTGTCAATATCACTCCAGTATATTACACCTATGAAAATCCAATCATCATCTACATCCTTTTCATACTTTATAAGCTGAGAAAGTCCTTTACTTAGAGTATAACCCTTAGTGTTGCTCAGATGAAGCAAAGCATTCTGTAAATCATTAGAAGTCTTGAAAAGATATTTGAGAACGTATTTTGAAGCTTTAACACCGTTCCTAACTCTTCTAACGTCTATAACAGTTCCAATTCCAAGCTCATCCCATTTCTTCATGATGAGTTTAGAAGGAGCTAACCATGCTATACCAACAAAGAGAACATGCAAGTGGATGTGAATTTTTAAACCCTTCTTATCTCCGCTCTTTACCTCAACAACTGCAATGTAATCAAAATCTGGACAGTTCTTCCTCTTCCTGTAAACTCTCAACCAATTAACCAATTTAGTAAATCCCTTCTTTAGATTTTTAATAGCTTCAACAGGACACTTGTGCCTCTTAGCATCTACTGTCAATGTTAGAAGAACACACGGTTTTCTTGCTATTACTTTATCAATTCTCTTTAGTTTAGCCTCTAACTCTCTTTTTCTAGGAGTATCGAACCTAGTCCAGCATCTGAAGAATAAAACTTCATCATCCTTTCTAAGAACAGACCATATTCCCTTCTCATACTTAAAATGCCAATCTCTGAATTTGTTAACTAACGCTTTAATCAGGTCTTCATTCCTAAACCAGTTAGAATAGGCATATTCACAACCGAAATGGGGGCAGGGGCAAGGAAATTCATTCGGGGGGCTGGAGTGGGGCTGGTTAACCTGTGAGTAATCAGCCCCTGCCCCTGTAAAAGAATTCACACTTTATCCGAATAAAGGTTATGGTAGCCAACCCACCAACCCCACTCCAACCCCCCATACTTTCACGTAATATAAAAAGAGTTTAAAAAATTAACGGAAGCGTCTGTAGTATATATTACACCAATAACCCATATAGTTATAACAGATATACACTCTACAACCTTCGTTTAATGATTCAACCCTTCTGCTCAGTTGTTGATGTTACGCTTTATAGGGGTTATCAAAGTCAATTTGCAAAATGGAGAAAAGCCTGAGAAACTAATCGAGATGCTAAAGCGAGCAGAGCGAGAACAGAGGATGAGAGATTTCGCAACTTATGGAGCTATTTAACTGATTTTGCCAGCTTGAATAAAAAGAAATAATAATCAACCGCTCCCTTCCAGCCTTGCTAGCCTTTCCCTGTGAGACATTATCTCGTTATTGACATTGTTTAGTCTGTTTTCCATTTTCTCGATCCTTTGGCACAAGTTTTGTATTTTCGTTTCGATTGCTATTAGCCTTTCATCCAGTTTCATTGCAAACTTAACATGGTAGATGAACAACGAACTTATTCCTCCTAGCAATCCTGTTAGAAATCCATTTATGAAGCTGTCCATAATCTACTACTTTTCACCTCTTTTTCTTCCTGTTACGAATCCCGCAATAGCCGAAACAATAGCCAAGACTACTCTGTCTACAACCTCGGGTCTAATGATCATCGTTGCAATCCCTAACACTGTTAAGCAAATCATTGCGAGGTCTTTATCGTCTATATCCATCGTATCACCCTCCTAACACAATTTAACCATTATACATTTCCAGTTTTCCTTATCGAACTTGAAGACTTTATCGTTTTGTGGCTCAACGCACCAGAACTGTTTATCTGATGTGATGAAGAAATTAATCGCATGCCCCCATCCTTCTTTAACATGATAGAACCACAGTTCTCCGAGACAGCATCCAGTCAAGCGGAATCTTTGACTTGCGTTTCCTGCTAACTCCAGAGCGAAATTATCACAGTCGTGGACGTTTTCTATCCATTTCTCTTGATTAACTCTGTCTGATTTTAAGAACTTGATGTAATCGTCGTAGCTTAGGCAATTGTAGTAGTCATCGGCGAGCAAAACTATGTAGTCGTAATCTCCGATCTCCTTTTTCAGTATTTCAACTATTTCGTCTGACGAGACTTTAACTCCTTTTGGCTTTGGAAGGAATTTTGTTTTCACCTTATCGAGAAGGCATTGTTTTCCTTCTGGCTTTCCTTTCTTCTTAGGTAGCTTAATCACTTTTACCATGCTATCACCTCCAAACTAATTCAAAGCCTTAAGAGTGAGCGTAATTGCTCCCAAACCGAACAGAAATTCGACTATATCGCCTAAGAAATTTGCTTCTTTCTCTTTCTTGTGCTTGTAAATGTGTTCGATGATTTCATAGAAAATGAAGATGATAAAGATAAATAGCCAAAAATAGCTGAGTGCTCCGCAGACGAGGTGTATTAGGCTGTTCTTGTCGTCAAAGATTTCGATTTTCATGGTTTATTTTTTCAGTTTAGTGCCAGTTATATGTAGGCGGGTGGTTGTCCGTGCCGAATATTTAGGATACTTTAGGGGGTTTAAGGATTTGGATTACTTTCGGCACGGACTTCTCCCTCAATGCTTCATCGATCAGCACTTCATCGGGAGCTACATCGGCGGGCACCACTAAGCCCGCCTTACGGTTGATTATTACTCTCCCGTCCCTGATAGCCAAACGGCTGTCATCAGCACGGGAGAGCAGGTTCAGGCATGCCACGAACTGGGCATCGAACTCGAAACCACACTTTACACACTTAAATGATGTAACGTTCAAACGGTTTTTATTACTTTTGTAACCACAAATGGGGCAGGTAATCGAGCTACCTTTTGGATTTACCTTGACTACGTTAACATTTTTCTCGATGGCTTTGTACTCCAAGCTGGAGAGGAGTTTGCGGTACGGTAGTGTTTGTAATCTGTGATTGAGTTGTTTACTCTTCTTTTTCGTGTTTTTTAAGTATTTTAAGTCTTCTACTACTAAATTTGCTTCGAATTCTTGGGATATGCCAGCTAACAACGAAGAAATCTTTTTAATCCTATCCTCAACTCGCTCTCTTTCTCTTTTACCGTATTTAGCCAGCAACTCCTTCTTTTTCTTTTCATCCTTAACCTTTTCCTGTATGTTTTTCCTTATCCTTCTGTAGTTCATTCTGATCTTTCTAATGTCGTGTCTTATTCTGAAGAAGACTGCTGTTTTATTAGTAACTAACAGACAGTCTGTAAAAGCGTAGCGAACCTTAAGTTCAGTATAAGCTGGATGAACCCATTCTCTTCTAATCTTTTTTCTAAACTTTATATCTTTCATCTTCTCACCTTTTCCATATTCTTATCCACAACCACAGTATTATCAACTCCAACAACACGATTAGTATCGCTGTAATGCAAAGTAGCTCTATGCTCCACTGTGCAAGTTGAAGAAATTTCTCGTATTCTGCTATTAGTTGCTGAGTGAAAGGTCATGATATCACCTCACTCTCTCTGAAATATTGGAGCAATTCTCTTTCTTTCAATTCCAAGTTCTTTCATTCTTTTCAATGCTATATGTCTTGCTCTTATTCTGTCCAGCACAAAAGTATGTGCATAGTTGTATCCAGTCCTTATATCTCTATCAATTTCTATACCTTTCTTGTTGTAGTGAATACCAGCTACTTTATCCCAATAAGCCCTACTAAAGCCAAGCTTTTTGCTTACAACAGTCATTAAGTGTTTTTCTTGATCTTGCAATACTTGCTTACCTACTGTAGGTATCTGTATGTCTCTTCTTATTTCATGTGGGTCTAATCCATTCTCTTTAGCTATCTCGTCTATTTCAATATCTATGACATCAACATTTTCTAAATTCGCATTTGGATACCTTGATTTTATTATTGCTCTTGCTTCTTCGTCTTTCAACACTGTAATATTTTGATCGCCCAGTAGCTTTTTTATTTCTTCAGGTTTGCTTGACACTCTAGCTAAACACTCATTACCCAAATCAATCATACTATACGGTAAATTCACAGATAAATACGGTCTTCTTGGGTCGTCTTCTGTTCCCTTACCAACAATTTTAGTTTTTATCCACAATTTCATTAGTACACCTCCAAGTTATCGCAATCAACTTCTGCATTATTATAACCAGTATCAAAGTCTTCCCAAACGTGTATAATTTCAGATGTAGTTATGCTGGTGTCCGTTGCTGTCCCCTGACTTACACCATCTAAAAACAGTTCAAAGTTACCATTTGAGTCTCTCGTAACTTTAATAGTATGCCAATTACCATCTCTCGTATCAGTATCAACCGAAATTAAACTATTCAGAGTTGATCCATCATAGTAACATAATTCGTATTTAGAGTGTGCAAAAACAAAATAACTATTATATGCTTTATTAATGGAATCAAAGTTATTCTGAGCCATAAAGAAGAAACCAATTCTTGCACCAGTTGCAAGTTTATAATCCAATTCCCATGTTCCTTCTGTAAACGATGAAGGTGTATTAAGATACCCATGACTACTTGTTATTGCCACATACCCGTTTGAAGCACTTACAGTCCCACCGGTAGTCCACTCCGGTCTAAAATGAGCAAAAATCCTATCAAATGTTGTTGCAACTGTTGCTGCTTTATCCCTTGATGTTAGCTTGTTATCTTCCCAATCATCACCCACATAACCTCTTCTTCCACCTGTTCCTATTTTTTCAGGGTTACTCATTATATCGACAATCTCTTGACCTTTCTGAATTGAAAGATTTGTGTTATCAAGAATTTCTTGCAATTTCGTTTCGCTAAGATTAGCATTGTCGCATATGGAAGCTGCTTTATCTACAGAGAGGTTAGCGTTATCAAAAATCGAGGCTGCTTTATCTACTGACAAGTACGCACTATTAAATATAGAGGCTGCTCTGTCAGGCGAGAGATTAGCATTATTTATTATAGCAGCAGCTCTATCAACTGGCATATTAGTATTATCGAGGATTTTTGCGGCAAAATCTATAGAAAATATACCTTCAAAAACAAGAGCTACGCCATCTACGCTAGCATCCATTATTTGATCTATTATGTCATTTAAGCTTAATCCAAAGATATTGAAAGCTCCTTCACTTTCGAGCTTCTGCTTTATCTGTTCCCATGATAATCCTGCTCTTTTTATTATCCTCATCACCATTGTTATTCACTTTCTACAAACCTGTAAATGATTCTACATTGTTGAGAAGCCCCATCTGATTTCAGTAGTACAATTGGCTTTCCTTTCGTTACAAATGGCTCAACTTCAAATGCTTCTCCAGTTGCTATGTCTATCCACGACTCTCCCATGTCGAAACTAACGTATAGCGTGTTCGTATCGGATTTGTTCTCAATTATGATAGAGTAAACTGGTTTTTTGAAAATAATTTTGGTTATTTCACCAGCCGTTTCTTCCGTTGTTATGTTTAATTGCTTTGGAACTCCTATTTTCATAATATCATCCAATACAAAGTATATCTAATCTTTGTATACCAGATTTAGCTTTTGCGAAAAAGTATGGCACATCTTCTTTGAATATTTCGTATGTTTTTGGTTTTATTGTTCTTTCACTACCTTTGATTATTACAGATACTTCAGCGTTTCCGCTATTTTTTACGATCATCTTTTCGAATTTAAATATACTCGGAACGCATATCCTTTTTTTAGTGTCAGCGTGGAATACGTTGGTCATAACTATTTTACCATTCCACTTCTTTTCTCCCGCAAGCATACCGTCGATGTAAATTTTGGCATTGGGTGGTTCTGTTGAAATCGAAACAGTAGCCAATACTCCTTTGATTTTTACGAGCTTTGCACCGATTACTTGAAATATGCTTGTAGGGTAATCCGATTCATATACGATTTTATTCGGTGTCCTTGATAACTCAACTGTCTTGAATCCGTTAAAAAGATAGATTTTATCATCTACTATGACTTTACCAGCATTTGCTGTTATTATCGGATTCGATTCAACTACACTATATGTTATTTCCCAGCTCATGGTCGATCTTTTTTTATCTTATTTCTATTTCTTCTTCAACTAATTTAACTTCAGTTGCTCCGTAAATTGTTCCGTGATTACCTTTTCCCGACAGATCCCACCATTTCGAATTTGCTACATCGATTCCTGCTGGATTTAGCCATAACACTAAATGCTCTGGATCGATTGGGTCGAATGGGTTGTGGTAGAGGTATTTGATTTCTGATTCGCTGAGAGCTCGGTTGTAGATGTTGACTTGGGCAATGATGCCATTGAAATAATACGAACCTACGTCATAGCCGATCTTTACTGGATGGTTACTTGCATAAATTGAACTTGCAAAATTGCCTATTTTTTGCAACTCTAAATTTTTGTAAAGTATAATTTCACCGTTATTAAATGTAACTCCAACAAAACACCACTCATCTTTAGGAACTATTAACGAGCTTGGTGGTGCATTTTGCCATATTCCTGTAGAATCTCTGTAATTAAACCACAACTTTCTTCCAGAAGCTATGTCAAAAAGGTAGCTTTCCCATGTAGTTCCTCCAGTTCTTTTAGTTGCTATCCCTTGTCTGTTATCTGAGGTAGTGTAAATCCATGCCACAATTGTAAGTTCAGTCGTTACATCCAAACTCGGCGAATCAGGCACTTCCACGTAATCGTCTACCCCATCAAAGCTCAAAGCTTTGTGCATTCTTGCTCTCCATTCTGCTTCTATTTTCTTTAACTCAAACATTTTACATCACCTCCTTTTCTCTCTCCTTTCTCAACTTTTCTAACTCTTCTTCCGTGATAATTCTATCAGAAGGAACATCAGGACTGTCTGTGCTGTAAACATCAAACTCTTCAAAGCTATCGACAAATACTAAGTACTTGTAGTTGTATTTCACCAATTCTGGAGCTTTCTCATTCTTAAACACTTTAAACAATGTCAAGTTCTCACCCCGACAACTCTAACTTTTACAGTAGCATCCGTAGATGATTGATTAGTATTAACATCCGCAACAACTGAGGTAATCCTTCTGCTATCAATGCTCTTACCAGCACTCCTTACATTGCTCAAAAGGTTAGCGTATATCTCATCAGTACTTGCTGTTTTACTTCCAGTCGCTTCTGTAACAGAATAGCTCGTTATCTCGTATTCGTCATCGTTATCCATCACAACCTTAACGCTAATACTTATAGTTTCACCAGAGGCAACAGTTCCACCGACTTCAATGTAAACAGCCTTTGGAATTATATTATACCAATTAGACGGTAGAGATAAAACAGTAGTTCTTTCGTTTGTTCCGCCAGTTCCAATTGTACAGCTTACATCGCCAGAATCGGCAAACTGTGATACTTCGTTGTTGTACTTACCACCGCTTCCGCCTGTTCTAGTTACATCATGATCTTTCAGCTTTATACCTGAAGCATCAGTAATTGTCGTAGAATCTGCTTTGAGTAAGTCAATATCATCGCTCACATTCTTAGCCTTAAGCTCTCCAGCAGATTCTTCAACCCATGCATATTCTTTACCGCTTGCTCCACCTTTAAACCTTACTCTTCCCATTCACACCACCTCAAACAACTAACAAATCTCCTTCAACGTATAAGTCTCCTTCTGCAAGCACATAATCTTTCACGATTACTTTTTGACCTTCTGGAACTTGATACAAACTACCTTCTGGAATGGTAAGTGATTTTCTAAGTGAAGCTAATGAGTCAAGTCTGTTTGTGAGTAATGCAAGTAGGTCGTCAAACTGTAATTTGTCAGTTTGAGCTTTTATTCCTTCGACATCTGCTTCAAGTGTTGAAAAGTCTTTGTTATTAGAACCCTTTAACGCATCTCTCAAAGCTGAAAGGGAAATGTCGCTGATTACATTGCCTGCTGAGTCGATTATTACGACTTTAAAGTCTTTTGCATCAATTATCTCCTTAATCTTTTCTTTGATTTGGTTGTAGTCAATTTTGGTTATGGTCATTGTTCACCATCCCTTCTTTTCTACCTCTTCTAACTTTTTAAGGTGTTTCTCAGCTTCTGATTTAACAACAGTAGCTCTCTTAAGCCTATCTTTCCACATTGCTAAGGTTTTATACATCTCAAAGCTCGGTATTTTTTTATATGCATCTGGTTTTATACCATCGATCACATTTCCGTAGTAAGTATCGGCAACTTGGAAAGCTTCCAAGTCTGGATGACCTAATGTCTGATATGCAAAATTATCTTTACCTGCAATCCAGTCAAAGTCTGGCTTAAGTTGTCTATGTAGTTCAACAGCCTCACTGTAATCTCCCGGTGGCTTAATTGTTCTTTTTGCATGTTCAATTTGTTTCTGAATTGCTTTTTCACCTGTAAATGTGTTTCCCGATGTAATTACAACAAGTACCGTGTTGTTTTGAGGTTTGTGGTCAAAGACTCCGTACATTACTGATGCTTTGTCTATTAAAGGTAAACCATTTTTACCTCTGGGATTGTCCTGAATAGCAATCCATGTTTCTGGATCTACATCACTTTTCGAGACTTCAACAAGTTCCTGAGCTAAATTTGGTCTATACGGATCGTCTTCTGTTCCTGAACCAATTATGTCAACCTCAACAATCGCTTTAGCTTGAGGTAATTGTGTTGACGGAGGTCTGAGGTATGTTGCATACGGGTCTGAGTATGGATAGTAACTCATTCGGAAACCATGTACTCCAAAGTAGCCACTCGGTATATCTGTATCAGTTACAGATAATTTTGGAGTTGATAGATCATCTCTGAAAGCCTTTATCGTTGAACCAGAACACGACAGTCTTATCAAATATGCTTGTTCGTCTAAATCTACTGACTCAGTTGCTAAAGTTGTATACCCATTGTAGTATTTTTTTAACATGAAATCTGCTGAACTTTGACCAGTATCAACGTACGCTATATATTTATTAGTGCTAAAAGTAGATGGATCAGCACAACGAGCAGACGCAGGTATATATCCGTTTAGAGTTTGAATATAATCTATTGCCTTATCAGCAAACTGATCAACTGTGTGAATAGTGTATGTTATACCACACCTCGTAAAAGCGATTTTTCCTATTGCTATTAAGTAAATAAATGGTACGTCCTCAGTCGGATACTCGAGCTTATCTCTCGTAATCGTTGGAATGGCATCTATGTCAATTTTCTGATTGTTGTCCTTGTCGTATATCCTTTTTCTCATTGTATCTGGAATATAACTCACGATCTCACCTCAGAATACATACCAATTAGTACCATCTGAAACGTATTCATATGTCTCGTATTGCTGTGAAATCGTGTGCGAGCTTGCTCCGTCAATCGTTTCTGAACCAGAGGGTTGAACTGTCACAGTATTATTGCTCGAATCTATCTTTTTCACTCTTACCCTCGCTCCATTTGATGGTGATGGCAACGTTATGGTTACTGCTCCGCCTGAAGCATCAACTAAGACTATTTCTCCGTCAGAAGCCGCGTAGTTTGCGTTTACGCTTTTAACAGTCCAACCAGCAGGTGGCGATGTCCATACTGGATCTGCTCCCGCTCCTTGCGTTTGCAAAAATTGTCCTGCCTCACCAGGAGGTAATCTCGCTATCTCACCATTGGCATTAACGTAAAGCAAGTCTCCGTGAGATATGTCTGAAGGAATCTTGAATACGTTACCCGCTTTAACTCCAGCATCAGCTCCATCTACCTTGTCTGCGTTATCTACTAAATTATCCTCGTTTGAATCGTATATGTTCTTAGTCATCCATTTCGGATGATACGCCATACTATATCACCTCTCTACAACACAAACCACTCATTACCATCACAATAAAACTCATAAGCTTCATATTGAGTTCTCAACATGAAAGTAGAAGCCCCATCAATTTTAGATGTTCCAGCATCCACGACAACCTCATTTGAAGTATTATCAATTTTCTTAACAGCAACTCTTGCATTTGCAGATGGAGAAGGTAATGTTATCGTAACTGATCCGTTAGAGGCATCCACAAGTAAAAATTCGTTTGAGTTAGCAGTGTAATCTGAAGTAACTTTTTTAACAGTCCATCCACCACTCGGCGGGATTTCTCCAAATGTTAATCCATCCTCACTCGAATCTACAACTACGAACTTAGAAGCATGACCTTTGTAAGATTTTGGGGTATCCTTAAGTTTTGTGAATTTCATTTTTTTCACAAGTGAATATGTCACGACATCTAACATCTACATCACCTTAGTAACGTTTTCCAAACATCAACTGTTACAGGATATGACGAATCAAGATTCACTACTTGCACCTTCACATGAGGCTGAAATATTGGGATTAAAACCGTTCTTTGTCGAGTTTCACCAGCACTAAATGTTAAATCCTCGTAGTTTCCCTGATCTTCTGCATCTTCTTCCGAATCAAAGTTTGTTCCATCTGGAGAGTAGAGCCACCTTACCCTAATTCCTTTGGTAGCTGAGGAATCGTAACTTGCTCTGATTGTTACAGCAATGGCACTATAACCATCCGTATCGCTTACTGTAAACTCTGCTTTATCTCCTGCACTGATGGACTGATTGCTTAATACTTGTTCAGGGGCAGTCCTTGTAGGCTTTAACGCATCTCTCAAAGCTGAAAGGGAAATGTCGCTGATTACATTGCCTGCTGAGTCGATTATTATGAATTTACCTTTTCCAGACGAAATAGCCTCTATTATCGCATTTATCAGGTTTTTATCGTAATTTGCACCAGTCATAGTTTAACAACCTTGCAATCGCCGAATTTACCCTCTTTAATTTCTTCAACCTTTTTAGTCAGCAAGATGCAATGAGGGTTTTTGCCATATTCCCATGTTAGTATTTTCTTTTTGAGAGTTTCATCGTATTCTAACATGACATCGTGTGTTTTACAATAGTATTTCACGGTATCACCTCAAATCCTCTCTATATCTACTCCAATATAGCCACAAATGTCCTGACAAGCCTTTTTCAGCAGTGGAATGTATATTTGCTCAATGATTTTGTCCTCGACGATGTGGCATGGGAATTCAATCGTAACAGTCGCATCGGTTGAAGTGTTATTCGTAACCTCAATTTTTATGCCTTTTCTCTTCAAGAAATGCATACCCAAGCCAATAGACATTTCAGACGTTAGAGCCATCCCAGTTCCGTAGCCAAGAGGTTCGTCATCTATGTAAACTTGCACAAGTATGTCCTTGTCGTAATAATCTGATACTATTTTCAGAGGGTGTGATCTCGTGCATGAGTACCCTTTTGGCAGAGGTATATTCGCCTCAGTTGTTTGTCCAGCTTCGCAGAGAAAAGAGATACGAATGAGCGGGGTAGTAATTTCCCAGTTGTGGAGAACAGCCATTATGTCTATGAAATCATTGATGTTCTCAATCGTTAAAGGTATTCTAAGCGGAGAAACGATTTCCATAATTACACCGTGATAATACCGCTTTTAACCATTCTCCACAATTCTTCATCTTCCTCTTTAGCCATTAATCCAAAAGCCATCTTCAAGTAATCTGTTAGAAACACGATATCATAGTAGAGTTCAAGCTTGTAATCAGATATTGCTGTGTCGGTCTCGACTGAGACTGTTAGAGTATCTATCGCCGGAATGAAACAATCTATTTTCACTGGGTTTCCGTTTGAATCGCACATAGCGTATGCTGTCAAAGTTATGTAGTCTTCTGGAGAATCGTCTCTCGTTATCGTTATGATCGTGTTATACGATGGATCTGATGGAACAGTAGTTTTAATGCCAGTTAACACTATGAATGTTCCAACGGTAGGGTTGAGATTGATTTTAATGCCACTTGTTGGCAAATTACCGCTATATACCTCTACGCCTTTTCTGTAGACATTGTAAACCCTTTTGATGTAGTAATCGAGAGGATAGGGTGCTACACCCAATTTTACAGCTTTTTCAACGCCATACTCATCTGCTATTGTTGGTTCATCGCCGACAAGGGATTTACCGTATCTAATCTTATATGCCACGTTTGCTGGAACGATTGCTAAGCTATATCTGTATCTAAAATTGGACAACGCTGAACCAGTGTTACGTAAATCGACTGAAAGGTTCTCAGTGGCAAGGTAATAGGCATCTGTGTCTTCTAAATTGAGCATACCACAATTTACGTAAGTTTCCAATCTACCGTCTACTGTAATCCTGAATTCGACATTAGAATTACTCTCAGCCGTGAAACTCTTTAGAATCACGAAATACGGGTTGTTCTCTTTGTAAATCCTTTTTAAGTTGAGAATAGATTTAGAGCTACCTTCTCCGATATCTATTATTCCAGCTTGAGGGATTATTTCTGGCAAATACCTAACACCCTCTATCTCAAATGCCACTTTTGTTCACCTCAATAAAAAAATAGAAAAGAGATGCTATATTCTTTCTCCTTTTGCGATATATCTAAGCCTAAGCCAAGTGTAAGCCGTAGTATTTTTGTCTAGTGTAATTGTGTTTTCATCGACTTTCGTAGCCGTTACATTTGTTACAGGCCCAATATCATATGTAGCTGTCCCTCCTTCATCAACCGCATGGCCTTCAAAGATCTCTGCATCAAGTATTATATCGATTGGTGAGCATCCATCTGGTAGATCGATATTTGAACCAGCGCTTACTGCACCGGGGGCAAAGACAATTTCCCTAACCATTATCCTCACCTCCTTATCTTGGTTATCACTTTTTTAACATCCTCTGTAATATCTACAAGTTTTCCTTTCTTAAAGATATAGATAGAGTTGTTAGGAATTTTAGAAGGATCTTTTGGTACTCTTGTTCGTGTAATGCCCGATTCATCTTTATCTAGCTTGATTTCAATTATGAACATATTTCTAGTCTCGCCAACGACATTAACCTCAGCCATGTTGTATCACCTCTTTTACATCTTTTCGATCATCTTACCAGCTATTGCGACTATTATGCTATTAGCAGCAATCGAAGTACCGTCATCTTGAACTCTCACTTCACCCTCGCAATCGTGAATGATTACCTTGTGTCCCGATGGCAATTCATATAGCGGATAGAATAGTGGCATGTCTTTTGGCAAGTACGGATATGCGAGTCCAAAGTGCAATGGGTTGAACTCTTCGCTAACGGTGTACTTGTCGTGTGGTCTGTTTTCATTTGCCACATAGAGCCAGAAATACTTGAGGTGGCTTACAGTTCTTACACCGACTCTTTCAACGATTAAGGCTTCATCGTCATCCATGTCAAAGCTTAAGTTTTCTTGTGCAAGTGTAACGTTTCCACCCTCGTAATCGAATGAGTAAGGCGAGTTAACAGTCGTTGCATTGGCGTTTCTCGCAAATCTGACAAATGGCATGATCCTAGGATTGTCCTGATATACGCCACCGCTGAACTTGCCCCAGTTCTTCATCGTAACATCGAGAGCAGGTTTAGTAAATGAGATCTCTTTTCCAGTTTCGCCCTCGGCGTAGGTCTGAGTTGCTCCATAAACGGTATCTCCATAGACTCTTTTGAGGTCATCCTCAGACTTGTATCTAATGCCCCAATACCTTATTATGAACTCGCCAGTAACATCGCTTGCTCCAGCCCTTACTTTAACTCCAATCCTGTTGGCTGGCTTTAGAGTCGTGTTTAGCAATGGATCTGGGTTTTTAGGAACTCCGAAGACTAATATTTCGCCACCAATGACATTTTTCTGATATGGAAATAGATTCCACGAATACCTACCGGGTACGAAGATGTACTCTTCTAGATCCTGCCCATCGATTACAGGCCAAATCGCCAACAAGTCTTCTTCGTCTCCACTGGTGTTAAGTGGTGCTTTGATTTCCATTGCTACGATCTCTGCTACGTGCTTGTCCAACCTTACTGGTGTTGGCTCCCATGTATCGCCTGCTGAAAGAGTCCCTGTATGCTTAAATTCCGCTAAAATTTCCCAGCAGTACATGCTTCCACCTAAGAAAAGTTGAAAATACAAATATATAAATTTTAGTCATAATTTTATTAAAATTCGTCAAAGACAGAAATGTATATATCTTTACAAGATTAAAGAATATTATGCCATCCAACTTGGTAGCAACTGTAAAAATTACGAATGACACATTAAGACTCTTGAAAGCTGCTGCGGGTAAAATGAACAAGAAAAGCTACAATGATGTGATTTTCGAGTTGCTAAAGAGATATCTTGGAGAAGATATTGTTAAACAAATCTTAAGTGAAAAAAAGGTGAAGGTGATTTGATGAAACAATCCCGTTTAGCCGATTTCAACATGGATGTAGCAATGTACAAAGCAAACATACCAAATCTTCCAGTAGAAATCAAGAATCGACTGATTACATCGCTTACAGAGTGGCTTAACAAAAATTCAAACATAATTAACGAGAAATGGAAAGAACGAATTGAGAAAGAAATTCGCAAATTTAGGAAAATGAAAGCCACAATCCCAGTTGTGGCGGGATTTGCAATGTGGTGTTTTTGCATAATAAACAACTTAGGCGTTGTTTCTGGAATTGGTATAGATGGTTACACGATTTTAGATAGCACATGGGAAAGAGGGTTTGACCGTAAAACGACTGAGAGGTTGCTATCGTGGATACACCAAGCGGTAAAATTGACTAACATTCCAAAAGAAATTGCAGAGCAATTGGGATGGGG
>Ga0190313_1000907_pt1 | contig 16627 bp, 8 predicted proteins | sample 4870071011_MG_FD_169989 | JGI IMG/M metagenome (GOLD analysis project Ga0190313, IMG submission 169989) | Hydrothermal vent sediment bacterial communities from Southern Trench, Guaymas Basin, Mexico - 4870-07-10-11_MG | ecosystem: Environmental > Aquatic > Marine > Hydrothermal vents > Sediment ...
AAAGAAGGGGCAGGAAAGATGATATAATGAGCTACGAGGAGTTCGTTGAAAGAGATATGAGGGAGTTGAGGTGGGGGGTGGGAAATGTGATAGCCCTCGCAGATTATTATCTGGTAAATGAAACCTCGCTTGAAGAATTCCACAAAAATGTTGAAAACTTTTTGAAAGGTTTAAAAAATAAAAATTGAAGGGGCCTCAGGACTTCTTCATAACAATTTCTATGGAGGACACATTCGTTGGGCCCCTATCGCTCTGAAGGGTCTCAGTCCCTATGCTTATTTTCTCATACTGCACAGAAGGCACAAACCTATTTCTCACGATCTCAGCGACATCCACTGCCTTGCTGATTGCCTTGCCTCTCGCCTTAATCACAACATTGTCCGCCCCTGTATTGAACTGGGTAACCACTGCAAGCACATAGTTCATTGTTGGCTTCTTTCCCACGAACACAACGTTTTCCTCGGCCATTGTTATCGCCTCCAAACGCTAAATATGGAAATAGTATAAATAGTTTGCGAATTGAATTGATTTTTTGTAAGGAGAAGATGCTCTCTGTATCTGTTTTGTGTTCTCATTTTGCCCAAGAAAACAATTTAAATAAAGAGGTAATTACCCCTTTCTATGAAGCTGTACGAATTTCAGGGCAAAGAACTGTTTAGAAAATACGGAATTCCAGTGCCCGATGGGTATGTGATTACCAGCGCTGAACAGGTTAAGGAAGTTGAGGGCGAGGTTGTTGTAAAATCACAGGTTCTGGTCGGCGGTCGCGGAAAAGCAGGAGGAATAAAATTTGCCAAAAGTAGGGAGGAAGCGATTGAAATCGCGAGGCAACTTTTGGGCAGTGAACTGAAAGGAACAAAGATTAACTATCTGCTGATTGAGGAGAAACTGAACATAGAGAAAGAATACTATCTGAGCATAACGATAGACAGGAGCAGGAGATGTCCGATAATAATGGCATCCGCGGAGGGAGGGGTAGAGATAGAGGAGGTTCCGGATGAACTTATTTACAAGTACTGGATAGACCCTCTAGCCGGGATATATCCCTTCGTAGCCAGAAATCTTGCCAAAAAATTGGGATTCGCGGGAGATACAGCGAAACAATTCATTAAAATACTTCTCTCCCTATATAAACTCTTCGTGGAGTACGATGCTGAACTGGTTGAAATAAATCCTCTTGTTCTAACGAAGGAAGGCAAACTCGTGGCTGCGGATTCAAAAGTAATCGTGGATTCCGATGCAGAGTACAGACACCCGGATTTGCCCAAGAATGTTGAGGATATGACTCCGCTAGAAAAATACGCATCTGAGAGAGGTTACGCTTTTGTGGAACTGGATGGAGATATAGGCGTAATCGCGAACGGTGCCGGCTTAACTATGGCTACGCTGGACGCCCTTCTTTTACACAATCTGCGACCAAAAACTTTCCTTGACCTCGGAGGCACGGATAGTGTTGAAAAGACCAAGAATGCCTTTGAGATCGTTCTCAAAGCGAATCCCAAGGTTATATTCGTGAATATATTCGGAGGGGTAACCAAATGCTCCACCGTTGCCAAAGGTATTCTCGCTGCAAAAGAGGAATTCAACATAAATGTGCCTATGGTCGTGAGGTTGAGCGGAGTTCACGAAGAGGAGGGCAGGAAAATGCTGAGGGATGCGGGAATTGAGGCCTTTGGTGAAATGATGCCCGCCGTTGAGAAAGTTGCGGAAATATACAGGGAGGTGATGAAATGAGCATACTTATTGATAAGGATACAAGGATTTTGGTGCAGGGAATAACGGGACATCAGGGCTCGTTCCATTCTGGGGAAATGATAAAGTTCGGAGCGAAGGTAGTGGCGGGAGTAACGCCGGGTAAAGGAGGTATGGAAATTCACGGAGTTAAGGTATACGATTCGGTTGAGGAGGCGATGTGCGAGGAGCCCAACGCATCCATGATAACTGTGCCAGCAAGATTCGTGAAGGATGCGGCTTTTGAAGCGATGTATGCCGGGATAAAGTTGATATATATACTGACCGAGAAGGTTCCTGTACACGACGCCATGCAGATAATAAACTACGCCAGAAGACACGGAATAAATGTTATAGGGCCGAATAGTCCTGGAATAACCGCGCCGGGTAAGAGCAAAATAGGAATAATGCCAAATCACATATTCAGAAAGGGAAATATTGCGGTTGCATCACGCAGTGGAACCCTCACATACGAGATAGTTTATGCTTTGAGCAAAGAAGGGTTTGGGCAAAGTGTGGTTATCGGGCTTGGAGGAGATAGAATAATAGGGTTGGACTTCGTGGACATCCTCAAAATGCTCAAAGATGATGATGAGACGAAGGGCGTGGTTTTGATAGGAGAGATTGGAGGAACCGCCGAGGAAGAGGCGGCAGAGTACATAAAGAGAGAGTTTGACAAGCCGGTTGTGGCGTATATTGCTGGACGCTCCGCCCCGCCGGGCAAAAGGATGGGACACGCGGGAGCGATTATTTCCCGCGGCAGAGGCACGGCGGAGAGCAAGATGAGGGCGTTTAGAGAGGTTGGTGTTAGAATAGCGGATTATCCGCAGGATATACCGAAGCTTCTTAGGGAGGTGATGAAATGAATTTGGAGAAATTGGAGAACGAACTTGTGGAAGCCCTGCGTTTGGCTGCAACATCCCTTCCGAAAGATGTTCAGGAGTTCCTTGAAAAAGCTTACGAGAGGGAAACCAATCCGGTCGGAAAAGCGCAACTCAAAGCAATACTGGATAATGTTTTTTATGCACGAGAGAAAAAACTTCCTATGTGTCAGGATACGGGTATACAGACATTTTTCGTCGTAGCGGGATACGATTTCCCCCATCTCAAAGAAGTTCCTAAAATAATAGAGAACGCCGTCATCAGAGCGACGAAGGAAGTTCCTCTGCGTCCGAACACGGTGCATCCTTTCTTGGAAAAGAATCCGGGAAACAATACCGGAAGATTTATACCTTACATAAACTGGAGTTTCGTTGAAGGCAGCGAACTTAAAATATACTGCCTTCCGAAGGGAGGCGGAAGTGAAAATATGTGTACATTAGCCATGCTCCCTCCCGGAAAGGGCCTGAAAGGCATAAAGGAGTTTGTTGTGGAGCATGTTTACAAAATGGGCGGAAAACCCTGCCCTCCTACGATTCTGGGAATCGGAATTGGGGGAGGAGCGGATATAGCGATAAGTTTGGGCAAAAAAGCCATACTTAGAAAACTTGGCGAAAGACACCCGGAAGATTTCGTGGCAAAATTGGAGTTGGAGATTCTGGAGGCGGTGAACAAACTGGGCATAGGACCTATGGGCTTGGGAGGAGACACCACAGTGCTTGATGTTCATATAGAATATGCGCATCGCCATCCGGCATCCCTTCCCGTGGGTATAGTTGTTCAGTGCTGGGCGGATAGGAGAGCGGTGGTTAAAGTTCGCGAGGATGGTGATGTGGAGGTGGTGCAATGAACATAACTTTACCTATATCCGAGGAAGAGGTAAGGAAACTGCGAGCGGGGGATGTGATTTATATTACAGGAAAGATATTTTTGGCAAGGGATGCAGCCCACAAAAAACTATTATCGCTAAGCGATGACCAGATACCCATAAACCCGAGAGAGATGGCCATGTACCACTGCGGCCCCGTGGTAAAAAAAGTTGGAGAGGAGTGGAAAGTGGTTTCCGCTGGCCCCACTACTTCCGCAAGAATGGAGATATTTGAGTACGAATTCATAAAAAGATTCCGCGTTCCGATAATAATAGGCAAGGGAGGTATGGGTGAGCGTACACAAAAAGCGCTTATGGAGTTCGGAGCAGTTTACACCGCATACACCGGTGGAGCGGGAGCTTTGGCAGCGAAGGCCATAAAGAGAGTAGTGGATGTGTTTTTCCTTGAGGAACTTGGAATGCCCGAAGCCGTCTGGGTTTTTGAGGTGGAGAATTTCGGCCCGCTGACTGTGGCGATGGATTCTCACGGAAACAATCTTTACAGGGATGTTCAGAACAAAGCGGCCAAAAGAAAGGAGGAGATAGTTACCTCCTTCTGAACTCCTCATATTTTTCCCTGAACCCCTTCGCGACGGAACTTCTCCCGATTATTGAAAATATTTTTGCGAAAATTTCGTAGATAGAGAAGAAAATCGCCGCCAAAATAAATCTGACTCTTTTGCTGAAAAATGCGAGCAACATGATTATTCCAACAGAGGCAAGAATAGTCGCAAGAATAAGAACCACGGGAATTCCCCTGTAGGGCGTTCTGACTGTAAATTTGATGGAATTATCCGTTTCGTCGTGCTCCCTTAGAACATTTTCATAGTCGGCTACTATCTCTATATTATTTACTCCCTCCACCAAACTCAGATTCATGCTTATGTTCCTTTTGGATAGAGAAGGAAGTATTGATACGAATGTATCGTTGACAAGTTTTCCGTTTACGAACACACCGATCTTGAAGTTCTGAGCAGCCAATTCCCCGCGATTTTCCAAAGTTATGTTCAAAACTGCCGAGTAGTTTTTTACGGAAATGCTGTAATTAACGATAACCAAGTCGGGCAATGGTTCTACGACGGTTACATTTCTGGAGATGTTCATATTTTTGAAAGAAATGTACGGTTGTGGAACGAATTCCGCCGTTATGGTCACATTTCCCACGGTTTTCGGAAGCCAGAGAATTTTGGCATAAGCGTAACTTCTCGCACCTATGCTCATATTCAAGAATCCTATTATTTTCAGCGTATCGTTTCTCCTCTCTGTGAAAACCACACCCAAATCGTTGCAAGAGGAATTTCCGTAGTTTCTGAGTTTTACATAAATCCACACACTTTCGTTTAGATAAGCCTTTTCTTGAGAAATCTCCAAACTGTTGTTTACGAAAGAAATTACAGGTATTGAGGGCTCCACCCATATTAATTTTCTTACTTCTTGACCGCCAACCAAAACACTTACATTGTGCCAGCCACGACGCGCAAGCCATACTCCATTTATTAGTTTAGATGATTTCGGTAAAATGCTCAGTGAGAAATTTCCTATGAATTCATCGTCCACTTTGAGGGAAGCATTCACAAAGGTTTCAATATCTCCGACATTCCAAATTCTGCCGTAAATGGTGAGAAAAGTTCCCTCAACGGGATGCGAAGAGGAAAGGAATATGTCGGCTGGAGTCAAAACTATGTTGGCGCTGTTTGTATAAACTTTTATGTTAAGATGTGCAAGATTATCGTCCTCGTTCGTTTCGTTGTAAATATTGTTATAATCCGCGTAAACATATATTGTGTGGTTTTCTCCGCTTAGGTTTGTGTAGCAGGTCACGCTAAACGATACATTGAGAGATTGCCGTGATATGAGGGGAGGGAGTTCAAATATTCTAACGATCTGAAAATCGTAAAGGACCGCGAGAGTTACATGGCTAAGGGTGTAGTTTGAATCGTTGAATATTACCGTATACATAGTTATCGTCTCGCCGTAATATGCCGCGGAAACATCGGAATATACGCCCTTTACAGCAATGTTACAGTTGAAGTTTGAAGGATAAACTGTGAAATTCCTTCCAAAATAGTTATTCTCTTCGTTTTCCTCATCTATTTGATCGGGATAATCTATCACCGCCTCTATCCTATGCTCCCCCTCCTGAAACGAGCGAACGAAAAATATGTAATAGGAAGAATTTTCTGCAATATAGGGCACAGTTTTTACTTCCACAACGACATCATCTATGTATACGGCGACATCAACCCCGTAAACGCTAGAATTCCTTGCTTCTATGTATATGTAAAAAGTAGTTTTTTGCCCTGCCAGAATTACTTGCTGAGATGATTGTATGTCAGATATGTATAAATCGGGTTTTTTCCGCGGTTCAATGTATATTTGGGTATAGGCGGAGTTGTCTCCCTCGTTCTCCTCAGTTATGTTGTTTAGGTAATCCACAACCACCGTGATATTGTGTATTCCCTCTTCTTCAAGATATACCGTGAAAAATATCTTGCCACTACCATCAATGTGCGGTATTTTTTTAACGAATAGTACAGAGAAATCATAGTATAGGGCTATATCCACATTGTAATATGCTTGAGTTGATGATAGATTTACCCATACCGTTATTTCCTCCCCAACCACAGGGTGGGAATTGGATAGATTAATATTCAAAACTTCTATATTTCCTATGTTCTGGGAGTGACCGTATGGAATGTGGATTGCTGCGACAATGAAAATTAATAATAAAATTGCTGTTTGCCTCATTTCTCTACACTCACTATGGCCTCGCCTACCTCTTCCACAGCTTTGACCAGAAGTTTTCTCCTCTCCTTCTTTATAAGTTCCTTGGCTATGTTCAAATCGTAGTCCACCTCGCGATGAGGCATGGAGAAATGGAAGAGGTGCAATCTAAAAAGATACTTGTAGCTTCCTGCGGTTTCTTTTATATCCACAGTTTCAAATCTCGGCTTCGCTACGGAGTATTTCTTTTCGTACTCGCGGAGCTCTTTGAGCGCTTGTATAGGCAGAAGAGCGAACCTAACAACTTTCTCCTCGCCTGCATCCAATTTATCTATCACAAAGTTTTCATTGTAAACTCCGAAACCCTGCGGAATTGAAGGAGAGACGATAATGTTTTCAAGAGGGTAATTTCTGAGGTTCTTCACCCTCACTTCGTCAACCGCCCCTATACCCCTGCTGTAAATTATATGCCTTATATCCACATCCTCTCCGGGAATCAAGGGATTTTCATCCTCTTTTCCTTTCAAATCCTCTGCCCTTATGTTTGTCCGGAACTCGGTCCACACCTCCTCGTAAGGTCTTATGGGGCCTATTTTTTTCGTCATTCCTGCGCCGAATTCTCCGAAGGGTGTGAGGACGAAAGGATTTATTGTATCTCCAGAAACATTTTTTATTCCTAGGGAATAGACAAGAGTGTTCGCTGAAAATTTTGGCACCGCGGTTATCCTCACGCCATAATGAGATAGGAGAAGGTCCGATAGAATATGTTCCGTCTTTGTCGGGGAGTACTTTTTCTTCAATTCTGGGGGTTCTCCTCTGGCCACCGAAGATTTAAATATGTTGTAAAGTGTTTCTTCATCTCTTGTTTTTTCGTAATATCTTCTGAAGCATCTTTCCGCTTCCACATACTCACCCATTCTGTAGTAAGCGCATCCGAGATTGAAGTCCTTGAGTTCCGAGTTTACTCTTTTGAGGATATCCACCGCCTCCTCGTATTTGCCCGAAAGTATTAAAGCAACCGCTTTATTATTCCATACTTTTTCGTCTCTGCGATTGTGGAATAGCGCTACATCAAAGCATCGCAGAGCATCCTCGTACTTACCTTTGAGTGAGAGAAGTATTCCTTTGAGGTTCCAATAGGAAGATTCCTTGGGATTCTGCTTTATAGCCTCGTTTATTAGTTTTAGAGCATCATCGTAATTTCCAGCGGAATATTCTATATACGCCAGATTGTACATAACGCTATCATCTTTCTTGTGCTTTATATATTCATAATAGTTCTTCTTGCTCTCTTCAAGCATGTTCATTTTGAGATATGCGTATGCTCTGAGCAGAAGAGAATCTTTGATTGATACGGATGTAAGAAGTTCGGAGGCACTCTTGTACATTCCCAGATGCGTAAGTAAAACGGCACGGTTGAAAACAATCATCTCCCTTATCTCTTTATCCTTGCACAGTTCCTCCGCCATATTGAATTTTTGTAGAGCTTCACTGTAATTTTTGCACTTCGCCATATATATGGCTACGGCGTTCCAGTAGAGATAATCCTTGGTATGCGTTTCTTCCATAGTACGAATCCTTTTTTCAACTTCATCTTTCTCATCCAAGATTATCAGGGAATTTAGAATGTTAACATCATCATGCATAGATGCTTCCAATTCCTCGGCACCTCGGGCAAAATTTCCCACGCATATATTTGCTATACCCATATTGTTCATTATGACATCATCGGGAACATAATTTCTTGGTTTTCTTAGCGCTTCGGAATAAATGGATATAGCTCTTTTAACAGAATCGTTATCAATTTCGTAAGGATATTCTGCGATTTCCTTTCCGAAGATTTTGTGCATTATACAGTCTCCGAGATAAGCCAAGGAATCTCCGTTTTGAAGGTTTTCAAGAATCTGATACGCATCGCCTATTTCTCCTATCTTTGCGTTACACAACGCTTTCAAAAGTTTGGCTTTATCGGTCTCAATATACTCCAGAATTTTGAGAGCGCGGGAGTAATCTCCCCTCTGAATGTATATTTTCGCCAACTCCTCCCTTATTTCACTGTAAGGATAGTTCTTTTCCTCTGCTATTCTGAGAGATTTTATGGCATTTTCGTAATCCCCAGCGAGCGATAAAGCCACACCATAAAGGAACCATGCCTCGCCATCTCCTATCTCTCTCACGCTTTTTTCACCGAATTCCAGAGCATTTTTGACATCTCCCGTCAGAGAGGACAAACGGGATATTTCCTTGTATAGGGTCTTATTTTCCCTGCATTTCATATACATTTCCTTTGCCCTGTCATACATACCCTTGGCAAGGTATATTCTACCCATAAGTAGATAACCATCCTCGCTTTCCTCAATTTCAAGTGAGGTTTTTGCATATTTTTCAGCATCGTCAATATTACCCATTTTGAGATTCAGAACTCCCAACTTTCTCAGTATTTCGGCGGAGAATTCATAATTCTTTATATCTTCATAGAGTTTCACCGCTTCTCTATACATCTTCATCTCTTCGTAAATTTCCGCCAGTTTCTTCATAATCTCTATGTCCGCGCCCTTCTTCAACATATTTTCATAAAGTTCCCTCAGCTTTTCCTTATCACCCATCCGTCTGAGTATTCTTTCTGCCCGTTCGTAACTTTCCTCATCTCCGCATCTTATATACATTTCGGCCGCTTTACTATAATCGTTAAGAATTTCGTACACCTTACCTAAGGATTTCAGAACTTCTTTGTCTTCTCTAATTTTGAGACATTTTTCATAATAATCCTTCGCTCTTAGTGTACGCCCTATCGCCAAATAATTATCGCCGAGTAGTCTGTATACTTCAAAATCTTCCCTCTCCAACCTCCTCAGCAAAGACAGGGATTTTTGATAGTCCCCTTTGAGATAAAGAAGTTTTGCCTTTTCCAGCAGGATATCCTCATCTTCCGGCAGCTTATTCAGAATTTCCAGCCCCTCTGAGTATTTGGCAACTTTCGCGAGGGATTTTGCGGCACGTAATCCATTTTCTTTATTCGGCATTCTGCTAAAAAGTTCAAGATATATATCCGCCGCTTCACTGTAAGAGCCCCAATTCTCAAGTATTTTTCCCCTCATTACCATACTTTCTTCGTCATTTACCTTACTATAAAGGTCAAAAGCCTCGTTGTACATTCCCTCATCAAAGTAAATTTTAGCCAATTTCTTTATTGCACTTGCGTTGCTTTCATCCAAGGCTATGCTTTTGGAGTAGCATTTCTTCGCTTCATTCACAATCCCTTTCTTCATATAAACATCGCCTTTGATTTCCCATACCTTGGAATCCTCAACTTCCATGCTCAGTATTTCCGAGTATCTTCCTTCCTCATACAGACATCTTGCTACCATCGCCATATTTCCAAGATTTCCGTAGATTTTTCTGCTCTCGGAGTATCTGCCCGTGCAATATAGAGCCCATGCCTTTTCCTCCATAGCCCTGATACCTTCAAACTCTATATCGCCAATGGATCCAAGTATCTCTAATGCCTCAGAATACATTTTCATTTTGTTTAGGATGTGCGCTTTCAGAAGCAAATATTCCTCTTTTTGAGAGAGCTTTATTAAGTTGTTCACGGAATTAAGCGCTTCCTCAATTTTATTCATTCTGAGAAGAACCATGGTTTTTATCAACCAACCCTCTTCGTAATTCGGCCTTTCTTTTATATACTTATTCACATACCTTAGGGCTTTCCCGTAATTTCCCAGATTATAGAACAGTTTGGCTCCACTTATGAAAACATTTGGGTCTTTCAGGAAATCGGCGGCTCTGTCAATATACTCTGCTGCCTCCTCCATTTTTCCCATAGATATGTATAGATTTGCAATTTCTCCATAAGCTTCTTTTATGTTCATATCAGCCGCTTTTTTGAGGAGCTTCATGGCTTCATTTTTTTTCCCCAGAGCTATCAGAATCTTGGCTTTAAGCATAATCGTTTCATCATCCTCCCTAAGTTTTTCAAGAACCTCATAGGCTTCGGAGTATCTCCCTATGCTGTAAAGTATTTCTGCATAAAGCAGTCTGTACTCCTTCTTCTTGGAAAGTGATATCGCTTTTGAAATATTTTCAAGCGCATCCTTTATTTTCCCCAGATTCTTGTATCCCAGAGCCCTAAGGTAATAGCCCTTTGCCGCCTTGCTCCTTTTCTTTGAGAGCCAGTATTCCGCGTACTGTATAAGTTCATCATACCTTCCCATTTTTATCAGGAGCATGTCCCTTCTGTCCTCTATGTCTTCAAGCGTGGGATCGGAGGCAAGGATTTTTCCGTAAGTTTCGTAAAGTTCATTGTAATCTCCCAAATCCTCCAGAATATCCGCCTTCTCAATGAGATAGTTTATATCTTTTGTTATTTCGTATAACTTTTCTAAACATTTAGCTGCATCCTTGAATTTATTCCTTTTTTTGTAATAATTGCAGAGGAACTCCCACGCAACCTTATCCCGCGGATTTTTCATTGTTATGTTCCTATATATCTCGTATGCTTCTTCCTCATCAATATTACTGTATATTTCCGCCAGAATTTTTAGATTCTCCACACTCTCTTCCTTTTCAACCAATTTTTTGGCATACTCCAGAATTTCCTTGTATTTTCCGAGAGATTTTCCAATTTCCACAGATTTTTTAAGACAATCGGCGTATTCGTCAGCACATTTCAAATAACTCTCATAGGCTTTGTTTTTATCGCCTATACTCTCATAGGCCATACCCGCAATACGATACGCTTCTTTGGAATCAACATCTTTTAATATTTCAAGAGATTTTTTAGGATTTTCTTCAAGATACTTTTCAGCGAGCATTATTTTTGCCTTAGTATTTGTGGGGTCAATATTGAGTATTCTGTTGAGTATATCTATTGCATCCTCTCCCTCACTCACCTCCGCGAGGGCGAAGAGGGTCTCAACATCTACTTCATCCGCCATCTTCTCTACGAGTTTCTTTATTAAATCTGCATAGCCGAGTTTTCTGGCGATTCTTATCTTGAGTTTGATAACATCTCTATCCTTTATATCTTTGAGGAGTTCGTACGCCTCTTCTGGATGTTCCTCATATATTATGGATGCCAGATATATCTTCGCCTCCCTATCTTCTGGATTCTCTCGCAGAACATCTCTAAGCAGTATTTCCGCCTCCTCTTTCTTAGTTTCCATAACAACCTTTGCCAGTTCTTTCTTGTAGAGAATGTTCTTTTTGTCCATGGTCAATGCCCTTCTCAGATACTCCTCCGCTTTACCCATATCACCCATCTTTTCATAGGCAATACCACAGAGATAAAATGCATATGGGTCCTCAATATCTTTCAGGTATTCCACGGTCTTCTCGGGGGAGATATCCAGATAATATTCGCCCAGAATCATTCGTGCCTCAACGATATTTGGATTTATTTCAAGAGCTTTCTCCGCATAGTTTTTCTTTTCTTCCCACTTTCCGAGTTTTGCCAGCGCAACATATACTTCGGGGTCATTTGGGTTTATCTTCAGAAGTTTGGAGTATATTTCCTTCGCTTCTTCCGAATTTTCCTTCTCAACGATTTTCGCCTTTATTTTAAGGGCAATAGGATTATTCGGCTCAACAGAAATGATTTTTTCCAGATACTTTTCAACGCCTTCAATACCATGTTCATACATTATTATGCATTTCGCAAGAATAGCGTCGGGTAATTCCTCCTTTTCCAGAACATTATCAACGAGTTTTAACGCACCCTTCACGAAACCCTTCTTCGCCATAACCAATGCTTCAAGCGCTTTTGTCCTTGCGTCATCTCGCGGTAGTTCAACTATTATTTTCTCAACTTCTACTATGTTTTCCAAGAAATAATGACATCTCGCCATTCCGAGGAGAGCATCTTTTTTGTCCTTTCCGTACTTAATGGCCTCACCGTACTCCTCTATCGCCTCCTTGTACTTTCCGGAGATCTCGTAGTACTTACCCTTAATGTAATGAAGGATGTACATATCCTCCTTACTTTTCGCCTTTTTCTCAATTTCCTCAATGAGATCCGCTACTCTCTCTCCCATCCCCATGCTCAAAAATGCAAGAGACACATAATACAAAATTTTCAAATCTTTACTTTCTTTGTAAAATTTCTCGTATTTTTCAACTATGCTCTCATACTTCTTTACCATCCATAACGATTTGAAAAGGCGGAGGTAAAATTTCGCATCCTTCCACTCTTCAATTTTTTTAATGATTTCATCATACTTGCCCCATTTTTCCAGAATTTCTATGGTCAGTTCCCTTTCGTTTGTTTTGCTCGCATAATAGTAGGCTTTCTCGTATTCTCCCACTTCCATATACTTTCTGGCAAATTCAGCATAAATTCCACGCAACTCCTCTTCGCTTTTCTTTAGTTCCAAAGCAGCCAAATCGCTCTCAAGAGAATCCAGTTCCTCTCTACTTTTTGCGATTTTAATCTTGTTGGCAAGTTCCGATACTTCATCTTTTCTCTCTCTTCTTCTTAACAAAGGCATTCTTACCACCCCAGAAATACGCAACCAAAAATAGGGTCGTAATATACATAAAAGGATTAATTTCTGGAACTGTTATGGAAACATCGTTTTGGGTATTGGGAGTGGGTGTGGTATCCCATCCCCAGTCAGCAGAAGGATCATTTACGGTATTACTATAAGGGCCGAGAAGTTGCTGTTTTCTCGCCCAAGATTGGCATGTATGCTCTCTAGGTGAAAGTAATGTCGTTGAATCTATCAGGCGAAGATCAAAATCGTAGAGATATACCGAGACCTCATCTGCATTGCCGACATAATTATTTTTGTACACATTTACGGTGTAATAGGAATGCGGGGCTATTACAGTTCCAGATGGAAATGTATACATAGTACCTTTCTCCGAACTAACTATTCTCCATCCACTCAGATCCATCGCTCTATCCGTCGGATTATAGATTTCCACCCAAGATACGCACTTAGCAAAGTTTATGTATATTTCATTCAGCATTACATTCTTGATAACGCTCGCCCGGGAGCTTCCCTCCATACCTATATCCCACATATTTAGCCAGTTCTGTGCATATATTAAATACCTACCTCCCAGGTGATAGTGGGTGAGAATTTCCATACTATTTCCGCCAATGGCTAAAGATACATTCTCCGCTTTAATCCAGTCTTTTACCGACCATTTTAAAAGTTCTGCCCGTTTAACTTCTCCGAGTCTTCCAACAATTTTGATTATGTAATCCACACCCAGCCCCATCCATCTATATCCCGTAGAGGTATCCGAATCCTCATCCACGCATACATAAAAAGCATCGTATCCTGGCTTGAGAGGTTCGGATTTTTGAGGGCTTGTTATGTTTGTACTTTCATTCAGATATGAAAATTCCTCCATTCCTATGAGGGTTCCTTGAAGTATTTTACCCGATACATTTATGTAAAAGTAAGTACCGTCCCACAGAATTCTGCCCGTGCTTGCTATATCCACATTTCTGGCATATTTTAAAAATCTTTCATTTTCCCGGTATTTTTTAAGGATATCCACATCGTTTTTAGCATCCAAACTGACAGATTTCCACTCTTCAAACCCTCCGTCTACCCTGGGCTCCCGAGGAGGAATTCCCACATAAGATGCTTTATGATTTTGAGGTAGAATTGTATAGGGAGTATCAGTTCCAACGGAATCTACATAGAAAGATACTGTTTCTCCGTTCAAAACATCAAATTCGCCGTAGAAATTCACGGCCAAATATTTTCCTGGTTTTACCACAATAGTATCTCTGAAAATATATGTGTGGTTTTTATTGTAATAGGTGCCGGGTAGAGAGGAATTTAACTTAACATCCGCCCTGCTGTATCTTGGAATGGAGAACTTAATCCACTTGATATGTACTTCCCCGCCGTATGCATTGAAATATAGCGTAAATAGTCCCTCTTTTCCTTTTCTGATAATGTCTGGCGCATCCCAATACATATTAACCGTTAGTGATTTTCTGCTCCACGAAGATATGGGAGGTATTACATTTTCAACATTTTTTGATTTCAGAACTCCATACCCATAAATGTATTTAGATGCGAAAACATTAGGCATAGCAATTTCCACCTGATTTCCCCCGAAAGCCGCCCGTAGGTCTATGGGGCCCTCCCACTTGTTTTCACCGCGGTATATCCAGAATTTTGCATTCTTGGGAATTCCCGATCGTCCGGATATTGCTATGACTACATCCCCAGCAGTCAAATTATCACTTAAATCTTGGATATTTGAAGCGTAATGAGTTGGAAATGATGTGGATGATAGTTCGCGGAGAACCAAATAACATGTTCTATCACTATACGGCTGAATTCCTCTCAACCACATATAAACGGTGCTTCCGTCCACGAATATGGAGGTGGCATTGCTCCTCAGCCAATCATCAAACTTGCCGTCTATGACGATATTTTCTCCTCCAGTCAAAGATGGGAGAAAATACATTACCGTTGGAACTATGAGAAATACTATCAGGACAAGCGAGATTAACACTTTAATATACCTATATTTATCCCTTTCAACCTTTATTTTCCTTACCTCTCTACCAAAGAGGGTTCTCGTACCTCCAACCACTATGCCGTTTCCATTAACATATCCCTTTTTCACCAATCTTCTTACATCCACATATTTGCCATTAATCAGACCGTTACCGTTCACTAACCCATTGCCGTTTATCAAACCTTTTCCGTTTATTATACCATTCTTTATTGTTATTCCACCTTTTCCATTCTTTATCTCTACTCACCTCCCATAAGGTCTCCGAGTACTTTTCTAGCTTCAACGAAATCAGGCTTCATTTTTATAACTTTTCTCAGTGTCATCTGAGCTTCACCTTTTCTACCTAACTCTATAAGTACCAGTGCTTTATAGTACAATGTTAGATAATCTTCGCGGTACTTAAGGGCTTCGTTCAGATATCTCAACGCTTCATTGTATTTTTCAAGTTCGTAGCATGCTATACCCATGTTAACCAGAGTACTATGCTTCTTTTCAATATCCAGGGCCTTCTTGAGAGTGCGATACGCATCTTCAAACTCACCTTCCTTCAGGTATATTGTGGAAAGAAGTTCCCATGCCTCTGCGAATTTTTCATCAAGTTTTGCGGCTTCTTCCAGAGCTACTTTTGCATCCTCAATTCTTTCGTTTCTATAATACGCCAATCCTAAGTTGTACCAAGCTATGGGATCCTCCGAAAGTTCTTTTACCGCTTTCTTTGCCTCTTTCAACGCATTTTCGTAATCTCCCATTTTCAAGAGTATTCCGGCCATAAGTTTGGAGATATTGGGATTTTGGGGCTCAATCTTCTTTGCATTATTAAGACTGTTTATTGCCTCTGAATATCTTCCACGGGCTATTTCTACCCTCGCCCTTATATACCACCACTCAAAATCATGTTCGTTGAAGTACCTATCACAGACCTTCTCCGCTTCGGAGTACCTCTTCAATGCAAGATAAGCCTCGCATACATCCTTTGCCACATTTTCTTTATATTCGGGGGGTAGGGTTTCGTATATATTTAACGCTTCTTTGTACATACCTTTCTTAATCAAACATTCAAACTTTATCCTTCTAGCATCGTCACTAACATCATCTTCTAAAATGCGGAGTGCATCATCGTATCTTCCCACAAGAAGCATGCATTTCGCAGCATTAATTTTATCTCCTATATTTTCAAATATTTTTGCCGCGACATCGTATTTTTTCATAGCCATAAGGCACAGGGCATAATATTTTCTTGATTCTTCGTCTCCATAATTTTTCAAAACTATGGCTGCATGACGATAATCACCCAAATGGTAAAGGGATATAGCATAATATTTCCTCAGTTCTTTATCCTTAGATTTTGAAAGTAATTTTGCCGCCTTTGCGTAATCTCCGAGTTTAAAGGAAATTATACCTTCATATGTTGATAAATCTCCTTCGTATCCGTACATCTTTGCTTTCTCCATATACTTCTTCGCTTCCTCCGTCCTGTCCAGCTGGAGGGAAGCTAAGGCAAGGTAGTAAAATGCTGTTCCTTTATTCTCTGATTTTTCGGACGCATCTTTCAACACATTATACGCTTCATCGTATCTTCCCAGATTGAACAAAGATATTCCGAGTATCAGGGAATTTTTCGGATTTAGTTCAACGACCTTGTCGTATTTTCCAAGATGGAAATAACTATCCGCAAGTTCCTCTTTTCCTTTTTCAATTCCTTCAAGGTACTCTGCGGCTTTGGCGTAATCCGATATGCGGTACGCGGATATTCCCGCATAGTATTTCATTTCATCATCCATCGGTATTTTCTCAAAAGTTTTCAGGGCATTAAGATAATCCCCTTTCTTGTAATAAGACAGAGCGAGGAATTTGAGGGAGTTTTCATCCTCCGTGCCTTTAAGAACTTTAATGGCTTCGTCATAATTTCCGGTTTTGTAATAGGCTTCTCCGAGA
>Ga0190313_1000908_pt1 | contig 16626 bp, 22 predicted proteins | sample 4870071011_MG_FD_169989 | JGI IMG/M metagenome (GOLD analysis project Ga0190313, IMG submission 169989) | Hydrothermal vent sediment bacterial communities from Southern Trench, Guaymas Basin, Mexico - 4870-07-10-11_MG | ecosystem: Environmental > Aquatic > Marine > Hydrothermal vents > Sediment ...
CCATAGATACGCTCACCTCCTCAGCCCATCACCACAGCCACCACTACCGAGACAAATGTCGTCATCACAAGCACCAGCATCCGCAACATAAACTTGAACCTTGCCTCCGTAAGTTCCTTTGCCTCATCAATCTTCTTACACATCACCTGCATCCACTGTTCCATATCTTCCAGCTTCTGTGACATCCGTGCACACGACTTCTCTAACTCCACCAACCTCTCAAATATACAGTCGTCTCGTTCAACCATGCTATGTACCTCCTATCGTACCCTAAAGACTGTAGGCCAGGGAAACGACTGGCTCTGTTGTAACCCAGTATAGATAGCTGAGCTCTCCCAATGGTCTTCTACCCACTCCTTAGCATCACTCAAGTAACTCGAATCTACTACATACCTTTTACCCTCTAACTCAAACATTCCAAAACCTATTTGGACTCCGGTTGTTCCTCCACCGTGGTCCCACAAGCCATTTTCATGGTCTGTATCCCTAACCCACTGCCCCTGTTCTGTATCCCAGTAGAGCATCTGGATACCAGGGTCTTCTTCTTTCACACCACGAATCAATCTCAAAACTCCATCCCACCATATAACATCAAAGGCATCTGCATAACTCTCTCCACAATGATTTTGGTAAAGCCAAACTAGTGGTAACCCCTCTACAATTTCTGGATATTCGACCCATTGATTTCCTTCCCATCTGAACCCAAAGTATCTGGTTGGTCCATAGTGCCAATCATCCTCAGCATTATACCAGCACCAAGCGCAACTAAAAAGTAAATGAAGATTTCCCTGCATCCAAAACACTCTGGGTCCAGGCCACCAGCACTCCATAGTTCTTTCCGGGTGGTCCGGGTCTTGTGGACATTGTAAACCTGCTAATACCGAATCATCTTTCACCCACTTATTCCACCACCAAGTATACGCTTTGAAACCTGTTGGGCTGTGCCCTACTATTAGGTGCCAGGTCCCATTGAACCAGAAAACATCAGGACACGCTACATAGAAGGTCTTATCTAACCCAACCACAATCTCTGGACACTCTTCCCAGTTCTGTCCTGCCTGTCCTATGTACCGATAGCCCTTCAATGTCATAGGACCCGCATGACCGACAATAGCATAGTACCCCGGTGCCAGCGGTGTAGGCCGTAACTTAAAGTGTACCCTATCCAAATCAAACCGTGCCCGCTCTACCCTATTAGCTATTATAGTCATATATTCGCTCTATACTTTTACCACCAACACAATCGCACTCGTCGGAACCTGCTGCCCGTTCCCCGTGACCTCCTTCTTCAATGCCAACACTTCACCTTCACTTACACTCCCATTGCTTATCGTCCCAAAGCTCGTGAACACATAGGCGTTCACTGCCGAATCAAACGCCTTGCTGCACAACTCCGTATTGCCACTTCCATCAGCTCCCTTATTCACCACCTTCAACGTCGCATAATCGGAGTCCTGTCCAAAGCTTGAGTCTGGTACTATTCCAGCTTCAACCACCTCAATGTCTTGCCACGCATACAACACTGCCCTTTCCCAGGTATCACTCGCAGCTCCACACTCCGGTATCCGAACCATGCTCACAACCTGCCTGAGCTTGTCCAACGTTGTAATCACTGCTTCTGTACTCTCATCGTACACCTGTATGACCCCTGTGTCCTCTACAATTGATATCACCTTCCCATTTTCCTCGGTCCCATGTAACACCAACCGAGGCTTATTCCCAACCGCTACAACCCGAGTCGGTATAGCCATACTTCCCACCTCCTAACATAGTACATCCCTTTTCAACACTATCAACTCTCCCTCAACAACCAGCTCACCCTTAATTACCAGTTCCTCATCATCATACAACACAACCACCTCATGTACTCCTGCCGGTACCTTAGCGCCCTCACCTTCCTTTACTTCCAAATCCCTAATAAACCACTTAAAGTCCAACATCATTACACACCTACCAACTTCAATTGTGCCCCTCTCACATCCAAGATTACCTGCTCCACCTTATACACACTATGACCCGGTACATCCACCTTCATCGCTTCCTTCAACTCCCTCAACGTTGTCGTAGCCTCAATCCATGGCACCGGGGCGTTTCTGATTGCCAGCTCCCGTGCCGCAAACGCATTCGCATCCTCCACCGTCTTAATCCTCATATCATGCAACAACGTACACTTGCCTGCCGGATTCCCTGCTACCCCAGTCACATTTCCCTGTCCCCTCACCACTACACCATCACACTGTGTTGTCCCATCCTCAACATCCGCAACCACATGAAGTTCCGCAACCTGCACCGCATCGCCCGACCTTGCGTCCGCAATATTAATCTTACGCCCCGGACCAAACCAAATTTCCTTTTCCATGTACTCCCGCGCCAACTTTGTCACCACATCCAACACATTGTCGTCCTTCACCGTAAACTTCTCAATCGTCATATCGACAAAGTCATCACCCACAGTCCATCCTAGTGGCCCTGCTACCGCGCTCACAATCTGGCTGGCCATCTTGCCTTCGAACGTCGTCTCCAAACTAAATGGTGAACCTTCCGCCGCTTCTGACCCCAAGGGCGTAACTGACGGTTCCGGCAATGCATACGGTCGCACTCTCACTCTATCAGCCCACAACACTGCACTCAGCTCGTGAGGCTGTAACACGAACCCACAGTATCCTTGGCTAAAGTCCCCGCTCTCCCCATTACATATCACACCACTCTCATGTACTCCTTGCAGCTCCTGACCACACACCCTGAATGACCACTTGTACCAGTCATTCACCGCATACGATGGCCCTGAACACAGCGTCTTATAACCCGCCATGTGTTCAGCCCTCAACTCCCCGAGCCCTGGCCACATCGCAAAGTACCCATACATCGCTGTCAAGTTCTCCCGCCTCACCATCATGCCTACATCCATGTCACCCTCAACCTTGACATCCGCCTCTAACGCATAATTCGTCCCGCTATACCCCTTTACCGTAACCAACGTATAGTCCGCCGCATCCACAAAACTAACCTTCAAATGTCCATCAACAAACTCTACATTAGGCATAAAATCACTCTGTGTCAAGAACCAATCCTCCGGTGACCCTGACTCACAATCTATGAACACCGGGAATACTGCACTTCCATTTCCGATACCTCCTGCCGGTGCCTCCGTCTTAAAATAACACCACACATATGACACCCCGGGCGGTATTTCCTTACACTTTACCCATACGCCTGCCCAACTCCCTGCCACATACTCCTCAATCCAGTGTGGTAACACATTATTTTGGTCGTCCGCAAACAACAAATCTCCAAAATTCTCATCCATCCCCTCCTCCCAGTATATCGGCACATAGATAGGATAATCCTCCAACTTATTACCATTGTTCTCTACCTCCACCTTAATCTTACTCTTATGCCCACTCATGACCAAATGGCGTTCCAGTTCCCAAGCCAACTCCATACACTCCACTTCCCAATACTTCTCCTGGTGCTTTTTCCTCCGTGTCACAAAGCCCTCAAATATCAAACTCGAATCCCACCATATCTCAACCTCCTGAAACAACTGCGGGGTCACAGTAATAGGTAACACTAACCTCGCAGAGTTCAGTCTCGTGAGGTTCAAATCCACCCTCAAATCCGACACTGGGACCTCAGACCCAGCTATCTTAACTACCCACGTCATAGCTTAAGCATGATAATCCCTCAACAACGTCAACGTACACTCCCTCCACTTTACCCACCCCGCCTTCCTATTCGCCTGTACCTTCTCCATCCTATACTTATCATTCGGCAACTCCGGATAACTCGAGTTCTGCACCTCCACCGGATTCGTCATCACCATCAACGTATCATAGGTACTCTGGTCCAAATAACACACAACCTCCACCTCATCAGTTTCTAACCCTAAATCAAAACAAAACGGGTCCTGATTCATCAACGGTATGTTCTGCAACCTCCACTTCTTGCGCCTCATTATATTCCGTGCCTTCAACTCAACCGTGTTTGTCCCATCCGTCAGTGTAAAACCCATAGCTCACCTCCTATCTGTATCTTCCGTACCTCAACCGCGCCAACTCATCCACAGCCTCATCTACATCTGCCGTCTTCTCCACCGTCCCTATCATCACACTCTGATACACCGTCTGCGACTCTACAATCTGTGGCCCACCACCCGTGACCCCTGGGGCGATTGCTGCTGCACCCAGCGAAGTAATGAGTCCCAATAACAATGTCAGGCCTGCCGTCAACAAAGCTACTAACATAATTGTCTTCCATAACCCCATATTCAAAATCTTCACACCGACCGACGCCAACAAAGCACCCACCCGTGTCCTCATAAACGCCATCGCCAACCTACTATGTGCTGCCGCCGACAACCACGCTGCAATCCTATTCTTAATCAGCACCAGTGTTTGCCTAATCAACATCAACTTAAACCTCATACCCGCAATCCTCGCTGTCCACCACGACCGCGTCAGCAACTTTAGTCCCATACTACCCGCGAGACACGCCCCATGTGCCACATACAATGCCGCGGCCACCGCCAACACTATCGACTGGAAAACCGACAATATAGGCAACAATATTGCAGCCGTCAGACTCGTAACTACTAAACCGCCCCCTACTACCGCTAACCTCGCACCAAAACGACCCCAAGCACTATCCTGACGCTCAATACCCTTGGTTAATCTATCAAACATGTCACCAAGTCCCATCATCCTGAACGCCAGACCCATGACGAACACCCCGGCCCTCAATATGGCATCAATGACATCTCGCCACTGCTCAATCCACTTCTTAACCTTGTCCACATTCTCAGCAATCGCCGCACCAACATTTGCAGCTCCTACAGCCATGGGTACCAGTGCTTCCACAGCCACAGGTACTAACCGGGCAAGTGACTCTAACACACTACCCAACGCCGTCATCAACTTCTCATTGGTAAACACCTCTATGGCGACCGCAATCAATAGAGCCTTAAATCCATTTACCACCGCCTGCAAATTCATCCATGCCCCTGGTAACCTCGAAATCAAGTCACCCAAATCCAACATGCCTGCGGCAAATGGCCCTATACCCACCGCGAGCCCAAACGCATATGCCTTCGCCAGTGTCTCACCCGCACTGGTCAAATCACTTAGTGGCCTCAACAATAATTCGATGCCGCGCCTGAACAACCGCACTGTAGTAAAGCCACCGAAGAACACACCCAGCATACTCATCGCTGCCCAGGTCACACTCCAGGCAGCCGCTCGTAGACGCCGGGCCATCGGTAACAATGCACCTGCTGCACCCCGTAACCCAGCCATCGCTGCTTCTAACCGCCCATACACCGGTACTGACCGCTCCGTAATATCGTAGGCAGCACTCGTTACCGACTTCCACCGAGAAATCTTATCTACTACGTTCTTTACCGCAGCACTCTGCTCTGCATACGCCCTCGCCGGAATCTTACCACTTGCCTGCAACACCGTAGTATACACCCGACCAGCCCGGGTGTTTGTTATCATCGTCCTCGTTGTCACTCGCTGAACAGCCTCGAGTCCCTTTAGCTCCTTTACAGCCTTAGCTACTGCCCGTGTACCAACCAGTGTGAATCGTATCCTCACCGGTATCTCTTCTGCCATAGTTCAGCCACCTTTTTGCCTTCTGTTCCCTTATCTAACTCAGTCAAACACAACGAATCAAAAGCCAACCTCTCAACCCACTCCTCAGGGTCATTCCACTCTAAGAGTGCCGAGGGGCGCACCCCAAATGCAACACCTACCGTGGCTAATGCAACCAATAACTCCCTATCCAACGACTTGAAAAAATTCCTCGTCCTTCACCTCAAACTCCGACATCAACGCCAAAAACACCGCATACTGGTCCTCACCCGGCATGTCATCATATCCATGTGGTCCACTCACCAGGATATGCTTCAGTACTCCCGTGGACCACTCCTCAAATATATTCGACATTCCTGCTGTCAACTCACTCAGTGCAGCCGCATCTACTTCCTCACCCGGCGTAACCCCACTCTGCGAAATGAGCTTAGTTACCAACGCCATATGCCTAGCACCTATACGACCCACCGGGCGCTTAACCTCATACACACCACTCGGTGTCTTAATCTTCATAGCTTATCACCTCCTAACGCATTTCAATCCGGGACAATCTCACCCTGTGTATTCTTCAGTGTAGCTGAGAACCCGCTACCCAATATCCTATACGGTATCTCTCTCGCAGCATAATCCCTACCAGTTATCTCCCAACTACCCTCAACATACACACCTACAGGTATATCAAATTCCAAACTACACACCTGTCCACCACACTTCTGCTCACACTTCACCTGCAGATGAGCCTCAAACAATGGATTATCACTCCCAATACTCGACGCACCTACCTCTCCGAACACTGCCTTCTCCAGCTCCGCAAGATGCTTCTCCGTCACCGTAATCGTGCCACCTAACTCCCCTACACCATCAACAATCAGGTCATCCCTCTTGAAACTATCCAACACGAACACATCATCCTTCAGCGACCTATCTATACTCACCGTTACCTTCTCCACGTGGTCCACCGAAACACCATCACTCATCAACCTCGCATTCCAAAACACAAACGGTTGCCCCGACGCAAATGTCGGCTCCGAATACGCCTTCTTCTGTATATCCTTTGCTATGTAGGTGGTGGAGAACTTCACAAACTCCTTAGCTTCAAATGTAAACTCAGCACCCGTGAACCCACAGCCTGCCAGTTCCCATTCCACATTGTTCTCTCCTAACCTCAACGTCACCGGTGACGGGTCACTCAGCGTAAACTCATGTGTATGCAAATCATTACTATTCGTATATGTGTATCCGTTCTCTCCGAACAACGCCATAAGCACTTCACCAATCATCAACGGGTACACCGACATCTCAAGTCTACCGCCGACTTTCAAAGGCCCACCACTCGCAGCACCCGCGAAATACGACTCAATCGACTCATCGTACATAGCGCCCCTGTCTACTTCTACCGAAAACCTATGAACCCTGATACCCTTCTTTGTTGCTGCTGGCGTACCATATGTTGCCTCATTCCCAATAGCAGCGTACCTCCCCATAGCCATGTTTTATCACCTCCTAACTTACATCAACCATCTCACTCACAACAAACTTCATACTAACAACATAAAAACCGCCCTCGAGGACTACACGCGTGTCCTCCACCCTAAACAACTCCGGCGTTTCTACCTTCTCCAATGCCCTAAGTACCTTCACCATCCACTGCTCAATCTCCTCAACCTCCGCCAACACTACCGTGACATTATACGTCCAATCCACCCGATATGAACGCAATTCCACTGCACTCACTGGACAGGATTCTAATGTAATGACTACCTCACCTCTTGGTACCTTTTCCTGTGGTCTCACATGAACCACAAAGCCTTCGCCTTCCAACGCCTGCACAATCTTCTCAATCAAAGCTACGCACCTCTCTTCGCAATTCTTATCGCCCTATCCATAATCACCTTACTCCAGGCCCCGATGTTCTCCTCAAAGTACCTCCTCGCCGCTTTCATCATGTCATCAAACGTCCTACTCGTTGTACCACGAACCTTACCGCCCTGGACCAACCTATCAAATTTCATCACGTAGTGCTTTCCATCAATACCCTTGCGCCCGTACATCAGTGATAACGCATAGTTGAAGCCGTCACGGCCCAAACACGGCTGGACCTCAAATTTCACTGCCCTGGGCTCCACCTTATACGTCAATGCCTTCTCCCACTGATGTGTCACTGGCAAACCAAGCCTACGTCTCACATCAAAGTATGCCGGGGCGGTTCGTCTCCACCACATGCGAAAGCGTTCGCCAATGGACCTTTGAATCCTATACGCCGGACGTCCCATAAAAGCATCCACGATATTATTAGGTAACTTCTCCACAAACCTCGGAATCCTTATCCTCTTCACCTCAACATTAACCCAAGTCATTCACTCAGCACCGATTCCCTTAACTCAACGCCCCAGCCTTGCAACTCAACTTCCTTAAATCTCAACTCTTCGTCCACCGGGGCGAACTGCGAGATAATCATATGTGCAATCTTCTTGAGTTCTTTGACCCTCAACTCACTCGTTGCTGGAACAGCACCCAGTGCCCTCTCTGCCATCGAGGTATACGCAACATACGAAAAATAGGTGCCCAGGGCGATAATGCCCTGAACTTTGATGTCCTCATCCGCTTCGTATGGCTCCAGAACCTTAGCCGCCTTCTTTAGTTGCTGTACTATCGTCTCATCACTCAACAAGTCCTCAGTAGCTTCAGCTAATTCTCTACGAACCTGCAGAACGTAGTCCTCAGGGGCTATTGCCATGGCTTATGTCACTACGTTTGTTATCTTGTATATCCTCTTATTCGTTGTACCGCCCTCCGACTCCGGCATGATGAATGTCTTGAAGTACTGCGTTATCAGGTAACTGTCTCCGACACCAGGTATCCTCTCTTCCTCACTCGTCGGCACATCAGCACCCGTATATGTATAGTGGAATGCAGTTTCTGGACTATTCACAACCACCAGGGCATCGTCCTCCAGTTGTCTCGTCGGGTAGAACCCTATACCCCACTGCGCCTTCATGTAATCAATGACACTTCGGTGTATGTTCTCAATCTCTGTGAGCTTCGTCAAGTGCGCGAAGAGACACGCAGGATAAAACACGTTGATACTCTTGAGCTCTGTTTCCAACAGTACCGTGTTATCCATGATGTACGCAATTGCTTTGGCTATGTCCCCTACTGGGTCTGCATCACTTGCATCCCAACATGCTGCAGCTGCCTGTGACTTCCCAGCTCCTGCAGACAACACCGTAAATATGTCTTTGTCCTTCGCAATAGCCATACCACGAGATGCAGCATCCAAGGACTTGCGGGTCTGCAGCTTCTCGAGTTGACGTGCCTTAGCTTCATCTGTAATGAGGACCTCTACCTGATACTTCTCCAAATACTGTGCCACCTCGAACCATTCCAGTCTCTTCCGCTTTTTCCGAGCACCCTCTGTAGTCTTTTCAGCCTCAATCACCGTTTCCTTTGGCAACACGAACTTCAGGTCCAAAGCATCACTGCTCTCCAGAGGAATCGCATTCTTACCCACCAACATCTCCTCAGCCTTCTTGTATACTACCTTCTTTATTATGTCCCTCTTCACAATGTTCTTATCCGATGTCGTCACACCACTACTCAACTTTATCTTCATACTCTCACCTCCTTATTCTGCATTTATCTCTACCTCTATCTTACCATCCGCAGGGTCTGCATCCGCAGCCAACGCTTCCCGTGCATAGCCTACACGGGGCCCAGCTGAGTCAGTCACCTGGCATATCGTACCTGCTACTACATCGTCTACTACTACTTCGTCACCTATCGAGATTGACGTATCTCTATTGGTAGCAGGTGTCACCTTCAACCTCATCACAATCCCTCTCCGTGGCTTCACGATACCCACCATCTTGTTTGCCTCTGCTGTCCCAGTTATCGGGTTCTTAGTGCTTGCAAATGCAAACCCAAGTATCACATCCGACGACCCTGCCTTCTTCACCTTACCTGCCGCACTCCCGAATGTCATTACGTAACCAGAATCGTCCAGTGCATCCTCCGACTCAAAAGCCTCTACCAATGCATCCAATTCCAAACTCATATCTCATCACCTCCTATTCTATTTCTACCTCTTCACCGAGTCCCAATTCATCCAGTACTTCCTGTGCAACACTCGTACCACCAATCCTCACTTTCTCTGCTGAACTCTCCGGCTTACTCAACGCAACACCCTCCTTGACCTTACCCAAGAACGTTATCGCATCCTCTACATCCATATCTTTCACCATACCTTCGGCATCCAGTCCCAGCTCCTTCACCTCGTTCTTCAGTCCCTCCAGCTCCTTCTTCCTGTACTCCATCAACTTCTCCTTAACATCTTCTAACTCGTCCTGCAGCGCACTGAACTCTTCCAGTGTACCCTCACCCTTAGCACTCGGATACGGATACGGATACGGTGTCTTCATCATGTCCGACATCACCTTAACAACCTTCGATATCACTGCTCTATCCAAACCTTTGTCCGCCAACTTCTCCTTCAACGTCTTCAACCACTCCTGCATCGTAGGTCGTTCTCCCTCGGCCTTCGCCTTCGGATATGGATATGGATATGGCACCTTTATCAGTGTCTTCAGTACTGACACCACCGTATTTACTTGTATTGGGTTCAATCCCTTCTTCTTCAACTTATCCCTGACTGCCTTCAGAAACTCATTGAACGTCGGCTTCTCCATTTCCACTACTTCTTCCAACACTTCTTCAACTACACGAGGCACATCAACCTCGTTCTCTTGCTCACCCATACCTTCCATCATCACCTCCTTAGCTTTTTCTACATCAGCACCCGTAACCGCGGGCACCTTTACAAATGCTATTCTCTCAAGGGTACCATCCGTTACTACACTCCCATCCATCACCACATCAAACTCTCCGGATACACTGTCATATCCCTCCTTCAGTACCTTATCCTTGTCATCGAACACATAGCCTTGGTAATATATCTCGCCTGATGGTGTCAGCGAAAACTTCGTGGCATAGCCAACTATCTTATCACCACTATGCGTGATGACAAATGGCATGTTTGAGTCAATTTTGTCATATATCCGTTTTATTGCGTCCTTCGTAAATGTGAGTGTCTGTCTGTCTGCCGTAGTGAACGTACCTGGCTTGAGTAGTGGTCCTGACACTACGAGTGTCTCATCTGCAACTTTCACATCGCTCTTATGAACCGCGTTAAATTCCACCATGGTACCTCAGAAATACATTCCCAAAGACTATTAAAGAACTTTTTGTTACGCATACCCATGGGACTCATAAGCAAAGTGATATTACAAAACTTATTTATATGTAGTGAGTGTATTTATTCTACGCCCCGCGACAACCCAGAAAAATCTGGTGATTAGATAGCGGGACGTGGGTCGCAACCAGTGCACCCAATCGCACCCATACGGCCCACACCCCCTATCTAATCAAGGGGAATGGAGCATTGTGGCTAAACTGCCGTGGAAACAAAGTTGAATTTGTTCAATTTGTTTACGCAGATTGAATTTTCAACTATAACAATCTGTACATTAAGGCCCTTTAATATCCTTGCTTGAACGGCTACACCCAGTAAGCTTGCTTCACTAAGTTTACTGGGGCGTTATCTCACACTCCCATACCTTCTCCTCCGGCCCTGTCCTCGTCGCCACGAACACCTCCTTAGGTCCCAACCTATACTTCACAACCAGGGGCTCATCCTGCAACACACTCAACTTCCCCGAGTCCAAAGTCATTAGGTACGAGGGCGTTGCCTTCGTTGGGTTGTACTTCGTACCCGGTGGCACTGCAATCGTTTCCTCACCTATGTCCCAAAACTCATCATACTTCTCCTCCTTATACACCCCCGGAACCGCCCCTTTCCTTGGGTCCTTCGTCATCTCCCACTGCTTAACCTTCCCAGTTTCCTCATCAACAACCCTAAATATGTACACATCCCTCGATGGTCCGCGCCTCTTCACAACTTGACCCCTCCACCACTGATACTGCAACAGCCACCTCATACCCGCAAACTTCTTTAACCACAACCTCCTCAACTTCCTTCTGCGTTCATCCCTCTCCTTACCACTCACCTCCCAATACCTCAGCTCCTCCGGGACCTGCTCCTCCAACTCCTTCGGCAACCCACTCCCCTCCTTCGGATACCATCCCTCGCGAATCGCCCTCAAACTCAACACATACGGTTCCTCCGACTTACACTTCCAAAACATCCACACCGGCTGACCTCTAAGATGTAACAGCCTCGCTACATACCGTCCCTTCAGTCGTTTACCATGGAAGAACCACTCCCTGTAATACGGCTTCTGAGCACCCCTCTCATACGTGCCCTTATCCACAATAATCATGACCCCAGGCCAGTTCTTCGTCGCAATGACACCACCCGGTTGGTCCACCCGGTTGTCCACTTCCAACCACTCATGGGGTTCATCCTTCTTAGACTCAGCCAATATCTGGTGCCCTGGCTCATCCAACGGCTCAAGATACTTATCCCACTGCTTCTCAATACGCCTTATGTCCTTTAGCCCCCGCACCGGTTCCTCAATCTTGCCCTCATCCAAATTCAGTGTCCAGCCCTCCAGTGGCCCACCAGGTGTTTTCTCCAACCTCAGGTCACCATGAATACTTTTACCCCGTGCATGCAACTGCAACACATACCTCAACGCCCCGGCCGCCCGTGCTTTCTTCCTCAGTATCCCGGCCTTCTTCGCAATCTCCACGGCCTCCTCCACCGTATCCGGCAACGTCTGGTCTGGCCTCACCTCATATACTGGACACTCATACACAGTCACCCTACCATCAGGATACTGGAACAATGTATGAGGTATCACCGTGAGTATTGTCCCCCTATCAAAACGCCTCGCAATATTGTTCGTCTTACCAACATCCATCACCCAAGCTTTCGTCTTCCCTAACACCATCTCCTGCGTATGGGGCATATCCTTCTCCGCCAACAGTCCCACCGTATAATTGTACACACCCTCCGTCCTCGTTGGATTCCTCTTCAACACCACCACATGCAAATCTGCACTCTTCTTATACTTCACCCAACTCGCAATGTGCCCTGTCAAGGGAAATATGTCCCTAACACTCTTAATCATCACACCCTCACTACCAGGCAAATTCCTAATCTTAGTCAACAGCTCCTTCAACTTACCTACATCCAACTTCTCCAAGATATGACTCGGCACATTATTCCACCCTGGCTTTGGAACCTCGTCCGTCTCCTGCCACCCACCCAACTTAGCAACTACCTCCCGTAACCTAATTCTCTGTTCTAACGGCCACTCATGGACATCACCCTCCGGCTGCAAGTCATGGTGTCTCTCAGGCAACTTACACCACAGTACGTCCCATACATTCGCCACTACCCACCTATCGTCTGGAACCCCCTTCTCATGGACATAACCCGCAATCTCTTCCCTACCCATGTGCTCTCCATCCTTCCAACCCTCCGTCTCAGTCATCAGCAACAACTCTGGGCATGGGTGCTCCCTCAGTGACTTCATAAGTCTCGGGAATCTATGCTCACATCGCTTGCCCGAGTCAGTATATGCGACTATTTTGTCGTCCTTCTTATGCCATTCTACAACGAGGCCATCGTACTTCTTCTCCAGAGCCAACGGGTAGTCCTCAGGCTTAAACCGGGCCACCACCTGCTCAATCTCCGTGACCTCACCCTCATGGTACCCAACACTCGTTTTGGGTACAGGAACAAATTTAAACAACTCGATGTGGCCAGCCATCTCGACGAACCTGTGGTGCGGGATGAGGACGAGGTCATAGAGTGTAGCGTGGTTTGTAAAGGGACCCATGAGGTGCTGGTTACTTGGGTCGAGGAACTGGATGCGCCAACTGAGCTCGGGTGGTAGGGCACGGCCAAGGCGGAAGCGTATGGGGTGGAGGATGGACTCAGGGGTGTCGTCCGGCATATCTATCATGATGTCGATGTCCCCCTTGCTTGCACCCCAGTTAGGAATGCCACCGACGACCTTCACTACACCTTCCCTCAACACTATGGGCTCAGCATAGTACTCATACAACTCGTCCAGTGTCACTGGCTCACCCAGTGGTTTGTCCCTCACACTGTACACCGGGGCCCCAAGCTCCGTATACTTCATCCCCCGCCTCTTCATCTCTGCAACAACCAACTCGTAATACCTCCGCACATCCTCTTCCGTCATACCCACGGGGCGCTTATCCTTGTGCCTCCACCAGGCATGTGCCAGTGCATGCGCTAACCTAAGCCCTGCATCCGTCTCCTTCTTCAGGACGTCCGGGTACGAAAGAATCCGTGTCCAACTAAACAAGTCTATCCTCATGTGTCACCTCCTATGCTTAATCTGCACTAACAATTACCTTTCTTCCCACCAGTCTTTCGGCCAGCACCCTTCTTCGTAGAACTCTGGCCACGACCACCATACTTCCGGCCACGGCCATCTCGAGCACCCCAACCTATGGGACCAGTTCCATTGCTATGTGGCATATACATCACCTCCTATGTTTTCTTAAACCTTCATCTATCAGGTCCTTCAGTTGCCTAATGTCCTTAAGCTGTCTCCAATCAACATTCAGTAGAAACCCAAATATGATAAGCACCAAACCATAGTACTCATGCCCCAGCACTTCAATGTCATATCTCCCAAACACAAACAGGTGTTCCATCAACAAGAACCCACCACTCACTATGCAAACACCACCCAACAACTTCCTAATGTACCTCCTATTCCAACTATATCCGCTCATTACACTTCAAAATTGATACCCAGGCGCTTAGTCACGGACCTTATACTTGTGTCCGTCCATACATAGGGGACATACATGGAAAGGATGCCGGTGCAGGCAGAGGAACCTGGGGTAACGCCGGTGAGGACAAATGATGAGGAAAGGGTTCCTAGGGATGTGGAAACTCCGGAGGTGGTACCGGTGAGAGTGATGAAGGGTATGGAGATAGTTAGGGAACCGGTAAGTGTTGAGGTGGAGAGGGAGGAACCAAAGAGGGAGGGAATGCGGGAGAAGAGACCTGTAAGCGATGAAGAACTGGATGTGGTGCTGAGGATAGAGAAGATGCGGAGGAGAGTGCTGGTGAGGGAGGATTGGGCTGGAGAGGAGCCGAGGAGAGGTGTGGTACGGTGGAGGAGGGCAGAGGTGGTGGAAAGGGGAGACACGGAGCCGATGAGAGTGAAGGCAGAGGAAAGGGTGCTGATTACTGTGGAGCTGGCGGATGAGGTACCGTAGAGTGAAACTTCACCAACGAGAGACAAGTCACCGGATGTGATGGAGGTTGATGGAATAGTACTGGTTAAGGAGAGTATGGAATGAGGGGCGGAGATAAGAGTAGAGGAACCGGAGGAGGTACCGGAGATTGAGAGGAGTGAGGAAAGAATGGAAGATGCAGATGAGGTTGTAGTACTGCTTCCAGAGAGTGAAAAATCAGAAGTCAAAAGGCCAACGGAGGAGGAGGTAACTGGAACAGTTGAGAATAGAGAACGGGTTAAGATGGTTGCACCTGTTATGGAAGAAACACCAGAGGTTAATGATGTGATGGACCGGAGGCGTGAGATGAGGGCTTGAGTGGTTGAAGCAGAGGAGGTGGTACTGATGAGGTAGATGGGTAGGATGAGGGTTCCGGTGGCAGTGGAGGAGGCTGGGAACTGTCCAGAGAGGAGGAGGGATAAGGAAAGGGAACCAGAAGGCACAGAGGAACTGGGTAAAGTACCGGCGATGAAAAGAAGGCGTGAGATGAAACCTTGGGTGGTGGACACGGGTGAGGTACTTCCAGAGAGAAGAATGGGACCAGTAAGTACACCTGAAATAGTGGACACCACAGGGGATGTACCAAGTATTTGGAGGACACGAGCCAAGAGTGCTGCAGTGGAGGCGAGCCCAGAGGAGGTGCCTTCCAAAAACACCCCAGCCGTCTCTTCTGCTCCCGCACTACTGAATGACGGCTCTGGGTCGGCGTATTTGCGGACGAGAATTGCATCTACGAACTGGTCAAAAGTATAAGTATTGGATGTGCTCATCAACAACTCGAAATACTTAAATGATGTCCCGCTGTCTCTATCTCCACCGTCATTAACATCTGGTGTCTCGGAAGTGTCCTTGTCTATCCACCAATCAAATGTTGAATCTGAAGCACCTGCTGTTATTACGATGCTTTGATGATACCACTGATTTGCATTATAAGGTTTTACATCGTGAAAAGCACCATCATAATATTGAAAATATCCGTTCTTCCCCATGTATAAAGCTATTGCTGGCGCATGACTTTCTGCATTAGTTGAAATGTATATACAAACAAAGTCATCCGTTTGGGCTGCTCTCCACCACCATTCCAATACTCTATCTCCGTTGGCAAGTTCAGGAGTTTGTTTGTAAGAAAAAGCTGTTCCACTACCGCTGAAATGCCATTTACCAGCATAACTCCCTTCTTTAACGGGGTCAGTTACAGCAGTCAACTCCGCTAATGAAGGGTTGGTTTGTGTCCAATCACTCACATCCCCATCCTCAAAATCATCAAAAAACTCAAAAGTTGCATCGCCATCACTCGCAGAACTGACACCACTTTGCCCGTAGTATACGAAGATATCTACATCGGTGTCTAAACTGTCCTTGACTTCTACCCATACCGTAATCGGGTCTTGAGTAGGGTCTTCTATCCAGTAGTCCAACAAAGTTACGCCATCATCATCTGTGAACCGTATGTCGTTAGGGAAGTCTGTGCAATGTCCCTCTAAATGGAAGTCACCACCCGATGAACTACCAATGGATAGCTTGACCTGATAGTTCTCTCCGGCTCCACTTGAACCCGATATTGTTACTTTCTTCCTATATTGGTATCCCGATAACCAACCCATACTATATCGTTATCTCTTGAATTTCAAATCCACTCTCGTTTTTAACGACCAGCATTTGCTTTTCCGCATACTGAGGCGTAACAACCTTTAACCTCGCCCTCTTGTTCTGTTCATCCACTGCAAGTATCTCGGCAAACTGTATCTTACCACTACCAATCATCTGTGCAATCTCACTCCGCAACTCCTCCGCA
>Ga0190313_1000909_pt1 | contig 16604 bp, 14 predicted proteins | sample 4870071011_MG_FD_169989 | JGI IMG/M metagenome (GOLD analysis project Ga0190313, IMG submission 169989) | Hydrothermal vent sediment bacterial communities from Southern Trench, Guaymas Basin, Mexico - 4870-07-10-11_MG | ecosystem: Environmental > Aquatic > Marine > Hydrothermal vents > Sediment ...
TCGCTCTCAGCCTTCTGGCTAGATAAGCCGGCGATGGCGCGAAGATACAGCTACTACCTCAAGAAGGTATTATCGAAGTGGAACTTCACAATACTCGTCACAAGCCAATACGCTATAACGACCGCCGAGAGCTTCGGATGGGGGATAGAGCATATAGCGGACGGGATAATCAGGTTTAGAAGAATCCTGAGAAGAGGGGAGCTTAAGAGGTTCGTTGTAATCGAGAAGATGAGGCAGACAAATCACAGCAGGTATCTCCATGAGATCGATATAAGACCGGGCATAGGGCTAGTAGTATTGGGCAAAGCCGAGAGGAGGATCGAGGACTATAAGCTTCCACCCGAGGTTATGCGAAGAATACTCGAAGCGAAGAGGAGGGCAGAAGACATCCTATGAACTGGGAGCAGGTGAGAAGACATTATCAAAGACCGGAGGTTAAACGGGAGATTTCAGAATACTGCAAGGGTAGATGGGTTGCAGTCCACTGCGAGGAAAAGACCTCGAAGGATCTTCAGCTTATGATAAGGTACTGGAGGCATGGAAGCAATCCTCTTACAATAAGCTGCGAAGACGACCTCGACAAGATAATGGAGAGATTCTCCCGGCTGAGGCCGAGGTCATTCTACGCAACACCGCACATCTATTCTCGGATATCCTCGATCCAAGATATAATGGATAGGGAGAATATAGTCGCCTCTTCCCCCACATGGGATATAGATTCCAAGGATGGAGACTGGAGAAAGGTTATCGAAAAAGCGGTCGAGATAATAGGCGTCTTAGAGAGGAACGGGGTGGTTAAATCCGTCTTCTTCAAGTGGAGCGGTAGAGGAGCGCATATACAGGTAAATGCGAACGCCTTCAGCGATGATATTAGGAGAAGGATAGATCCGCTAGATATAGCCTACTCGATAACGGAATACGTCATAAATAAGCTCAAGCCGGAGGATGGCGTAAAAGTCGAGAACAAGATCGATATCCAAAGAGTATTCACCGCCCCGCTCTCCCTACACCGTATAGTCGATCGGGTCGCGATATGCCTCAAACCCGATAAGATAGAGGACTTTCATCCAGAATGGGCTAACCCAGAATCCTATAAGCATGATCCCAGCTCATGGAGGAGATTTGAGGTGGGGGAGGGAGACGAGCTTGCCGAGAGAGCCTATACATATATAGGCCCATACATCGTCGGAAGGAGGCGTAGGAGAAAGCATAAGCCACTCGACCAAGAGATACTTGAAACATTCAGAAAGTTTCGGCTAGAAGAAGGCTCCTAAAATTAGTCTAAGTAGCTTCTCTTAACTAGGATGTATATCATGAACTCCATCGTAATGAAGATTAGCAAAAGTAATAAAGCTAGAAGAATTAGGAAAGATTTCATGTAAGCTGACAACCTAAGAGTCATGCAAGCTCTCTCTCGGATTCATGGCATACCTTTGAGGAAGGACGAGAAACGAAATCGCTGAAGGAGCATATGCTACAACGGGAACTCAAAATAGGAAACTCTAGGGTGGATTATTGGCTGGGAAGCTGATAAAGTGACAATCTGAGGATGCATCTTCTTACGTTAGAGAATAGCAAGTTTGATCTTTCTCCTTTGACAACTCAGTTACCATACCGTATTAGTAAGACTTTCAAAGCAGCGATTTGCTCGTACTACTCACTACTGCATTTTAGGCATCCTCTAAATCTTAACTGCTCCCCTAAATAATCCAGATACAAGATATCTTCTAAAAGCGTAGTACAGGACTAGCGGTGGTACAGCATAGATCAAGCCTGCTGCAAAGAAGATATGCCATGGGTCGTCGTCCGCTTGCAAAAAAGCGCCAAGTGCTACGGGTAAAAGGAACTTGTCTTCATCCTGTATAATCAACAGCGGGTACAAGTAATTATTCCAAGAAAAAATGAAGGAATAAACCGATAAAGCGATTATTGCTGGTCTTATTAATGGTAATAATATCTTGAAATATACTTGGAATGTTGATGCTCCATCTACTAGCGCTGCTTCCTCAATCTCCTTGGGTATGCTATTCAAATACTCTGCGGCCATCCAAGCATTAAATGGAGACACGAGAGTTGCTAACGAAAGTGCTAGACCTATGTCCGTATTAAGAAGGTGGTAGTTCATTAACAATATGTAGATGGGTATCGAAAGTAGCGATGCGGGAAATATGTAAACAAGCAGGCTTATCATTCTAGCCGTACCTTTTATAAAGCTTCTAAGAGCAGATCTTTCACAGATAGTATATCCTGCTAAAAGCCCTATAAGGGCTCCCAAGACCATAACTTCTAATGATACTCTGATACTATTCCATAGCCATAACCAGTACTTGTGCACTCTAAAGTAACTTTGATTTATAATGGTGATATACGCTTCTAATGTGGGGTGATGTGGAAAATAAGTGGCCATCCATACTTCTCTCCAGGGTTTAAAAGAGGTTATAATCATATTATAGATTGGGAAAATAGTCCATACAAGCACTATTAGAGAAATGAAGCCTACAAGGAGATTTTCCTTCAAGTCTTTCATATTTTTACTCACCTCCTGAAGAGCATTATCAGCACTAGCAACAATGCACTTATCAGTGGTAGGACTGACATATAAACTGAGACACCTTTAACAAAGTTCCCGAATTGGAAAACCTCATTAAATCCAAGCGTAGTTATAGTATGTGTTGCCTGATTAGGTCCTGCCATAGTTACGAGCCATATCGCTTCAAACTCTCCTATACTCCATATCGAAGAAAGAACCATGCATATAACAAACAGTTTCTTCAATAGCGGAAACGTTATATCTGTGAAACTGCTCCATAAGGATGCGCCGTCGATTTTTGCAGCCTCATATAGTTCATCTGGAATGGATTGTCTACCAGCATATAGAAGAAGCGTCCACTGTGGCAACCACTTCCAAACATGGAAAATTATTATCGACGCCATCGCAGTCGGGTAAGTCAATAGCCATGGGATTTTAGGCAACCCTAAGTCCGTTAAAAACTTATTAAACAGACCGAAATCGTAATTTAAGCTCCATCTAAACGATAATGCCGCAGGAACTGCGGGAAGAGCCCATGGCAATAAATAGAGAACACCGACAACTTTTACAATCGAATACTTTCTAAAATGCGATAGAAATCCTGAAAGGAATAGTGCTGCTGTAAGTTTGAGGGGAATAGCGACACCAACAAATACTAAAGTGTTATAAAAAGCACGTATATACAGCTCATCTGAAAACAATTCAGTAATTACCTCTGGGTTCATGAACATCATACTGAGAGAAGCAGCTAATGGATATATTATGAAGAAGATAAACACGACAAAAAAGGGAATGAATGAAAGTAGTGCAAACGTCAGAATCCTTTTCATTAGTCCTCGCCTTATCAATGACTCTTATTTACCACTTTTCAATCTCTTCTTGGTATTTCTTCAGGAAGTTGACCCAATCGTTTATCGCGTCTTCGACAGCCTCATCCACGGATACGCCTTCTGTGATTACTCTGACTGCTGCAGCCAGCGGATATCCGTACTTAGTAACGTCGCTCGGATAAGGAATCATCTGATGAAAAACGGGTTGACCAGGTTGTTCCATGAGCCTATAATAAAACGTCGGAATGTGCGGATCCTTTCTACCAGCTTCTGAATTCCCATTTTTCCAGAACGGATCATATTCAAGAACAGTTCTTGAAGCCGGGAACTCCCTGCCCCATTTCGCCTTCAGATAGTAATTTATGTTTTCTGGTTTTAGGAACCACTCGATAAACCTCTTGGCAAGGTCCTTGTTCTTGCCGTCTTTGAATATCCACCATCCGAAGGAATACCATAGGTTTGCACCTTTCTTACCATTAAATGTTGGCATCGAAGAAAGCGTTGCAGTCTTATTAAAGTACGCGTCTTTGTCTTGCGTCCACCAGTAAAGGGGAATTGACAATGAACAATTAAATACGCTCACTATTTGCTTGGCATGGAAAGCTTTGTTATTATCGGGCGAACCCCAATCAATAATTCCTTTCGGCATATAGCCAGCGTTGTATACGTCTACAATCCATTTGACTACCTTCTTCATTGCTTCAATGTTCTCAGGCGAATCCATCACAACTTTTCCATCTTTGAGAGGTTGAAATCCAAACCATGCTAGCATATGGGCTATTTGACCCCAGCCATCACCAGGATCCACGCCGATACCACCAAGACTTGGCCACCCGATGCCGTAAACCTTCTCCTTATACTCCGGTTTCTTAGACCAAAGCTTATCCTGCGCCTCTTTCCAGAAGTCAACAAATTCATCCCACTCAAGCGGTATTTCTTCAGGTGCTGAAGGCATACCAGCTTCTTCTAGGAGGTCTCTCCAATAGGTAAAGTGCGTGGAGTCGACGCTAAATGGTACGAAAGCCATTATTTTCTGCTTCCTGACCGCATCGTAGATATATGCTGCATCGATAGCCCAGTCAAAATAATCTAGCTCTTTACACTTATCCTCAAACTCACTCACATCTTCAAGCCATCCTTTCCAAGCAAGATCTTGTCCTACGTGGTCTGCCATACGATAGTGTGCGATGTCTGGTGGATTTCCTGCAGTACACCCTGCAATTATCTTCTTGTGCAAATCTGCTTCTGCTAAGAAAGTCAGGTTTACCCCAATACCCGTCTCCTTTGTAAACTTATTTACTAGGGCTTGCATTGCCTCATTCTCGCCAGGGTACCAGCCTTGTGCGACATACATGTTAATTACGCCTGCAGTCGACGGGGCAGTAGTCACTGTTGTTTGTGTGGTTGTAGCCGGCACACTCGCCGTCACCGTTACCGTCTTAGTGACCTCTTTTGTAACTGGCTGAGTCATCGTCTTAGTTACCGTTTCCGTTACTGTCGCTTTAGCAGCAGTGAGCGTCTCGGTTTTCGTCAATGTTTCGGTCTTAGCGGCACGGCTTCCAATGTAAAAACCGCTCACGCCAGCTATAACACCAGCGACAACAACACCTATTGCAGTTTTCGCCGCCGTAGATAATGCAGCTCTCCGGCTAATCTTCTTATTCCTCATTTCATTGGTAATAGAGTTGAATTCGAATTTTTCTTTTTCCTTCATACTTAAAATTAATGTCTGTTCGGCTATTTAAATACTTTTCTTGATCAATAAATTGTACTAGTTCCTTTTTCTCTGCAAGAACTAAGGTTTATATCATATAGATAGATTAAATGGTGGTTGGCATGTTAACTAGCAAATTTGAAAGACAAGTTATGAAAGTATTCCGTGGAGAAGAGCCAGACTTTATTCCGTGGCAACCTAGACTGGAAATGTGGTATAATTATAATAAGGGAAGATACGGGATTTCAAAAGATATTGTAGAATTTTACAAAGAATTGGATGCCTATATGAGGCTCTATGTATTAACTGGAAGAATATATGGTCTCCTGCCCCCTCCTTTTGGAGAATATAACTTACCTATCCCAATAGAGCCCGTCTCAGGTGAAAGCTTTCTAGGGACGGTTGGCAGCGATGAGGAGGTTAGAGTATCTAGAAAGAGAGTAGGGAATGATATCATAACTATATACGAAACTCCATTAGGTTCTCTGAGATCAGTTGATAGATTTAGCCCATCAGGTCAATCATGGTATAGAGTGGAGTATCCAATAAAGGAGTTAGAGAGAGATGTAAAAATAATGTGCTTTATCTTAGAAAGAACAGATTATAAATTTGATAGAAGATCTTATGAGCTCTTGAGAGAATGGTTACGTGGGCAGGGGATGATATGGGCCTGTATTCCTAGAACGCCTCTCCCTAGACTTATCATAGAATATATGGGCGCGAGAAATACCTACTTGGGATTTCTAAAGAATAAACTCTTAGTGGAAGAGCTTATGGAAGCCATTAAGTTAACGATAGAAAAATGGATAGATAAAGTACTAGATTTTCCCATAGAAGTTATCACTATTCCAGATAACATTGATGTTCGGTTAATTTCGCCGAATTACTACTCGAAGTATTGTCTTGAGTATTATCAAGAGATTTCCGACAAACTTCATTCTAAGAAGAAGGTGGTGTTGCTTCATTGCGATGGATACATTAAGCCTTTGCTTAATTTGATAAGTGAAAGTGGAATTGATGGTATAGAAGCTGTAACATTCAAACCAGGGGGAGACGTCGAGATAGATGAAGTCAAAAAAGTAATAAAAGATAAATTGACTATCGTTGATGGAATCCCTTACCTTTGCTTTATGCCCGAAACAGATGTATTAATGCTTCGCAAGATCATTGATGAGCTTCTAAAGAATTTTTATCCGAGGATAATTCTCGGGATATCAGATGAGCTTCCACCAATGGGGGATATTCAAAAAGTTAGACAAGTTTCTATGATTTTAAAAAACCGAAAGTAAAATCGACGTTGACATTAGCAGTATGTTTCTAATGAATAGTCTGCTCGGAGCAGTCATTTTATTATCAAGTTGAGTAAGGGCTGTTTAGTAGGTTTAGAGGTACTTACTTTTTCAAATACTATATAAAATCCAAAAATTTTGTGAGTAAATGTAGAATTAGATTCACAAAAAGAATTTAGAAATGCTTAAGTATAGAGGTTTATTTTACTTTTTTCAATCCCAGCTTGTTAAAGACTACATCTTCTAAAGCTTTCCTGTCTTCTTCTTTCAAGTTGACAAGTGGTAATCGCATAGATCCTCCGTGAAGACCAATCATATCCATGACCGCCTTCATTACTGGATAAACCATGTATGATCCAATGTAGGGGTACGGTAGTATTGTGGTCGATGGGCCGTACTTCTTATCCATTTCGCTAATAAAGTCGTCTAATGGCTCAAATTTCTTCATAACCTCTTTTATCTTCGCAGGATCAAGTGATAATCCAGCTTTTAACAGTTCTAGACATTCTTTGGGCATGAAGTTCGCGTAGCCTGATATATATCCTCTTACGCCGAGGAAAACTGTTGCTGCGAACCACCATTCTCCTCTACCCTGCAGGATCGGAATCTTATCGCCAACCATCTTAACATGCTGGTATAAAGTAGGTATGAACGGAGTATTCTCTTTTACTGCTACAATGTTATCTACATCTTCAACAAGCTTTTTCAGAAGGTGTGGTTTCATGTAAATCTTCGAAACATCCGGATTATTATAAACAACTACACCTATGTCTAATGCTTCTGCGATTTTCTTATAATGTAGATATAGTCCTTCTTCATTAGGGACATGGTAGAACGGCAATACGACCATAACTCCGTCTGCTCCAGCGTCTTGTGCATATTTTGCACGTTCTAGTGCAGCTCGAGTTCCTGCCTGATTAGCTCCTGGAACAACTGGGACTTTTCCATTTGCTGCGTCAATGACGGTATCTATAACTTTCTTATATTCTTCGTCGGTTAAAGTGTACTGTTCACCTGTGCTGCCGGCAGGTGTTAACACTAAGGGGCCATACTTTCTTGCTTCCACTAAAAATTCTGTATTTTCTCTTAATCCCTCTAGATCCAAGTCCTCATTGTCCTTAAATGGTGTTAACTGCACCACCATTACAGCTCCCTTAGCATAGTAATCTCTCAATTCTGTTACATTCATGGGTAAAGGTATCAAGTAGTCTTTATTTAAACATTCTCCTAGAAGAAAATGGTGTTCTAGGCGCTTCCCTGCCTATATGAGTGAAATCTCAAAGCCTATTAAATAAATCTTACCTATCTAAGGGATTTTATATTGTATTCAAAGAAGGCTTGGAGCATAGCCTCGACATTTTCTAACGGCACATCAGGGCCGATTTCTCCCCAGGCAATCAGTCCGCCCGTAGGCAAACCTAGTTTCCTGATAATTTGCTTCACATGTTCCTTTACTTCTTCTGGTTTTCCGAAAGGCAGTAGTCGTTGCCTATCTATATCCGCAAGTATGCATATCTTTCCTTTACATAACCTTGATAATGTGTCGATTCCAATTAAAGCAACTTGCACGTTAAGGGCATCAACTCCAATTTCGATTAAATCAGGAATTATGTCAACAACGTATCCATCACTATGGAAGAAAACGTGTTTTCCAGATTTCTTTATTTCTGCAAATATGCTAGCATAATATTTTTTGAAATATTTTCTCCATATTTCGGGTCTAACGAAAAGCCTATCATTAGTGCCCCAGTCATCTAATAATATCAAGCCGTCTATATCCAATTCAAGCCAGCGTCTTGTAAGCTCGTACACGTGTTTGTAAACCTTCTCTATTAAAGTCGATATCTCCTTCCTTCCCAGAGTCAGCTCAAGCAATGTTTTCTCGAACCCTCTTAGGTAAAAGACGCGTTGGAAGAAGTTGCCTATGCTTCCTAGTATGTATTTTTCCTTAATCTTTGGATTCGAAAGATTCTTTTCAACAGTGTCAAAGTTGAGTACTTCGTCAGGTGATGGCGGCTCATAGTTCTTAATGTCTTCGAGAGTCGCATTTTCTAATGGATGTTCAATTACCTGTCCTATAATACCATCATAAGTGTTCTTCCACACGCACCCCCATTTATCACGATAAGTCCCTTCATGGTAAGCTTGATAATGTTCGAAATAGTATCCTATGTCTGCAAAATCCTTTGGATATCGTTCGAAGATTTTTCTCAGCGCAGCTTCATTCTTATTAGCTGCGGGCAGCCAGTAACAACCATTGGGGATTCTATCAGGTTCGTTAAATTCGATAGCCCTGATTACGCGCTCACGTGGGAGCATCTTGATAAACCACTCAGCTCGTAACAGTATTTAAGCTTAAATAGAAATAGTAAAGTACTTCGTCATCGCCTCTTATATAACCTGGTGAAAAACCTATAATAGTAGGGAGTTCCTACTCAAGAATTGATGAGTTATGAGTGAAAGGAAAATTAGCAGAAGGAAGGTGCTTGGAATAATCGGAGGAGTAGCCGCAGCTGCTGTTATTGGAGGAGTGTCATACTATTATCTTTCAGGGATACCACAAATTGCAAGAACTCAGACATCGAGAACTAAAGTAACAGGAGGTAAACTATGGCTTGTAACGGAGAAAGGATGGTATAAGGAGGAAGAAGAAGCCAAAAAGTGGCTTGCTCTCGCATTTAAAAAACAAACTGGTATTGAAATTGAATTGAGCTCGCTATCTCAGGAAGATGTACTGAAAAAGGTTTCTTCCGGCGCTATGGCTGGCAACCCTCCTGATGCAGCTTTCTGTTGGACCTTGGATTGGCTTCCAGAATATGGATGGAAAGGTTGGGTTGAAGACATGAGCGAATACATTGACAAGTTGAAAGAGCTAGACGTACCTGAATGGGCAATTGAGGGCGCACATTGGTATGATGGAGTCGAAAAGAAGAGAATTCTAGCATACATCCCATACGTGGCCTCCAATATTCCGATCCACTACTGGAGTGACATACTAGAGGAGATAGGAATGCCAACGGATCCCGAAGAAATACCGATGAAATTTGATGAATTCACGAATTTCTGGAAGGAGGCGCAAGACAAGTTATGGAAAAAAGATCCTAGCGCTAAAGGGAAGACATATGGTATTGGATGGCCTTCAATGGGTGGCATCGGATCCAATCCGGGAGATGGTTACCAGCAATTAATGCATATACTTCTTTGGCACGGGTGGGTACTAGAAAGGGATAGCAAAGGTCTAGTCAAGGTTTATAGACCGGAAAATGTTAATTGTCTTAAGAGAATTATAAAGTGGTTTGTTGATTTATATAATGCGGATTACATGCCAGATGGCATACTAGAATGGGGCTCTCCCGACAATAATAAAGCATTCCATGCAAAGAATATCATCAGCGTCTTCAATGGGACGATGAGCATCCCATTATATTGGTGGGGACAAGATAAGACAGTATATTATGATAAGACTAAGACGCTTCCAAGGTTCCCCAGCGAAACAGGTGCGCCGGGGGCTGCAATGTTCCAGGTCAGTGGATGGTATGTATATAAAGCTGGAAAGGTAGAGCTCGTAAAGAAATTCTTAGACTGGTTCCTTGACCCCGATGTCATAAATGCATTCCTGAAGGCCCAGGGTGGTAGAGGATTCCCTATAGCGAGAGCGGTTCTTGAAAGCGATCCCTTCTGGAAAGAGGGCTTCTCGACGGAGGAAAAGAGAGATCCTCATCTCCCGACGGTCTACGAGATGCTTAAAAGCGATGTAGCCATGTCGCATATGGCTCAATGGTTCGGTCATCCATGGAATTATCTAGACGCTTACCCAATGGCCGCAATTCATAAAGTTGTTAGAGGAGAAATGTCCGAAGATGAGGCCGCCGAATGGGCATTGAAGAGCTGGCAGGATTATCTAGACAAGTATCAGAACGAAGTGAAGAAATGGTAGCGAGAAGGATATCGGGATGAAAAGAGATGAGAATCGAAGTAATATCTATCCTAATTTTTTGTATTTTCTTCGGAGCCCTAATTGTATATCCTATCATACTTTCTGCCAGTTTGATATCCTTTGAGGATTTTGTTTCCCTACTTCATAACGAGTTATACGTGAGATCACTCATTAACTTGATGATCTTCATCGGTATTTCAATCCCGATCAAATTAACTTTAGCTCTCCTTATATCAGGATTACTTTCCGGTTTCTCAAGAAATCCTCTCGTAAAGGTCCTTTCGTTTATCTTTCCGCTACCGTGGGCAATACCTGCTATGTCTGGAGCACTTTCTTTCAGATGGGCTCTAGACGTAGATTATGGTGCGGTCAATCTAATCTTGAGTATGATTGGATTGCCGAAGGTGCCATGGTTATTAACTTATCCTACAGCTATGGCGTCCATAATAGCTTTTCATGTTTGGAAATGGACACCCCTATGGATTCTTATGTTATTAGCTGCAAGGCAAGCAATACCCGAAGAATTATATGAGTCGGCGCGAATTGACGGTGCGTCTACGATAGCCACCTTTAAGAACATAACTTTCCCATTAATAAGAAATACCTTTTTCATTTGTTTGCTCCTTTCTACAGTTTGGAGTATAGGAGAATTTGAAGCGATATGGCTCATAACCTTGGGTGGACCGAATAACAGCACTCATACAATAACGACTTTTGGTGTCAGACAGGCCTTCTATTATGGCGATCTTAAAGGGGCGATAGCTTCTTACCTCTCAGTACTACCATATGTAGTCTTGGTAATGGCTCTAATTCTTAACATACTGAGAAAGGGGGGTGAATAATGAGGATTAGACTAACTGATGTTGCGATTTCACTCATAGCGATCATATTGATAGTATGGGTGATGGCTCCAGTCTACAATATGGTTGTCACATCATTGCTAACTTATGAAGAAGTATGGGAAACGCATCTTTGGCCTCCTAATCCAACAATAGAACCTTACATAGAGGTTCTTACACAACGTTACTTCAGAGTAAATCTTTTCTGGACTTGGTTTGGCAATAGTATAAAATTCGCATTACTGGTCTCACTTTTGTCACTTACGGTTAGCGTCCTATATGGGTACGCCATCTCTAATAAAAGTACGTTGTCTCAGAAAGTGAAAAACCTGTTTAATACGTTATCGGTCATTACGTATATCTTTCCTTCTGCGCTGCTTGCTATTCCGATCTTCATATTGATGATGTATTACAATCTTCTGAATACTGACATCGCGGTAACACTTTCATTGTCTATCTTAACTATTCCATTTAATTCTTGGATGGCGGCCCAATATTTCAATAGTATGCCGAGAGAATTGAAGGAGGCCGCCGAAATTGATGGTGCCTCCACGACTACATATCTGTTCAGGATATTATTACCGGTAGCTGCACCAATGCTGGTCGCGATCTTTACTTATTCCTTTATGTTCACATGGAACAATTACCTATACCCGCTACTGCTATTAAATGAAGACGCCAAGTTCCCATTACAAATTGGAATGAGTTCTTTCCTTGCGGCAGATGATAGTCCTTGGAACATTTTCATGGCTACTGCAATAATCTATGCGCTACCACCTGTTGTGCTGTACTATGCATTTAAGAAGTATATGATAAGTGGTCTCTTTAGGGGCGCGGTGAAAGGATAAAGATAACGTATAAAAGTAGGATCACGAAATCAACTAACGGTCTTTGTTAAGATTATGAATGCTGTCAAAAATTCTAACTAACTATGTACTGTAATGTTATTAGAAGAATGCGTACCATCTACCCCCGTACATTTACCGCATATGGTGGCTCTTTACCAGCTAGAAAAGCTTTAACATTTAATACTGCTTCTCTTTTCTGCTCTTCCATTGCCTCCTCAGAGTACCATCCTATATGGGGTGTTAGTATCACATTTTGCATCTTAAGAAGTGGGCTATCAGCGGGCAGGGGTTCTTTCTCGAATACGTCTAAAGCAGCTCCCTGAACTTTTCCATTTCTTAGAGCTTTTATCAAAGCCTTTTCATCGATGACAGCCCCTCTGGAAGTGTTAACAATGAAAACTCCATCTTTCATAAATTTGAATGCTTTTTCGTCTAAAAGGTGATAAGTCTCTCTAGTTAGTATGACGTGAATTGAGATTACGTCAGATTGTGAAAGGAGTTCTTGGAGACCCACTTTTTCAACTGAAATTTCCTTGAACTTTTCTTCAGGAACATAAGGATCATAAGCTATGATCTTACATCCGAAAGGGCGAAGTCTTCTAGCAACAGCCCTTCCGATTCTACCGAAACCAATAAGTCCGACAGTCATGGAGGATATCCTCCTAAATGCTCCGAACTGCTCTCTCACCGCGTTAATATCACTTCGTAGCTCGTGCCATCCCACTCGTCTCAGCTCACGATCGAGCATAGGGATTCTCCTGAGAAGACTTAGTAGCAAGGCAATAGTGTGGTCTGCAACATCTTCAACACCGTATTCTGGGGTGTTGGCAACTATTATCCCGAACTCCGTTGCAGCCTTTAAGTCTATTGTGTCAACACCTCTCCCATAAACAGATATTAGCCTAAGCTTCGGTAGTTTTCCCAATATATCTTTGGTCAACGGTATATGTGCTATATCCCCGACCATAAGTATTTCTGCATCTCTAGCTTCTGAGAGCAATTCATCGTGTGATGAGCATCTAACAACCTTTAGCTCGGCGAGTTCCTCAAGCTCTCTTCTCTCATAATCCCAATTCGCGTGAGGTGAGTTAACAATCACAATCTTAGGCTTTTTTTCATCTGAACGCATGTCGATACTAACTTCTTTCCTAATTATTAGATCTTACTCAAATGATGGGGATAATGTGCTAGCGTTACCTTTTTGCGCGGCTGAAAAATCCAAACTCTTCTCGTTCTATATCCTTTCTGAATTCCAAACCCAGTCCGGACGTTCTAGGTCTATCGAATTCTCCCGAAACCGGATGATACTGAGTACTGTAGACAGCTTGATTAATAATGTTCCATTTGACAAGGTATTCCGCGAGTGGGATCACGTTGGATGGTAGTCCGAAGGCGAGATTAAGGGTTGCCGCCATGACTGCTGTATGTGGAATAACTTGAATTCCACTTGCCGAAGCCAGTGAGCATATCTTAAGAGTCTCAGTGATTCCTCCAGCCCAAGCAATGTCTGGCTGGAGAATATCAAATATTTCGTTGTCAATTAGAGTTTTGAACCCCCATCGCGTATATTCATGTTCTCCTCCCGCAAGCTTTATGTTGAGTCCAGCAGATCTCATTTTCTTCCTTAGTTGTATGTAACCTGTAAGGTCATCCGGCATTAGCGGCTCCTCGAGCCATGATACCTCATAACGATCTAACGCACATGCCATCTTAAATGAGTAATCTACGCTCCAGCTCATCCAGGCATCAACCATTATGTCTACATCGTAACCTACTGCGTCTCTGACTGCTTTAACGAGATTTACGTTTTTTTCGAAGCCTTTAATACCATGCTGAGGACCATATCTCAGAAACCATTTCATGGACTTGAAACCTTTTTCTACATATTCTTCAGCTCTCTTTCCGGCTTCAGATGGGTTTACGGAGAAGCCAAGCATGCTAGCATATGCTCTAATCTTATCCCGAGTAGGTCCTCCAAGAAGAACGTAAACTGGCTTATTCAAGGCTTTTCCGATAAGATCCCAAAGGGCGCAATCCACCGCGCTGATCGCCATCATTCCGTAACCCTTTCTGCCATGTACCAGTAATCTATACATCTTATCCCAAAGTTTCTCCCTCTCAAATGGGTCTTCCCCCAGTAGAAGCGATTTTAATCTCTGGGAAATTATGAAAGCCTCAATATCGCCAATTGGTGCCCCTAAAGGTCCAAATACTCCTTTCAGTCCTTCGTCAGATTCTATTTCAACGAAAGTTCCTCGAACTTTGTATAACTCATTCCCGATCTTAATTAAATTCCATTCACCTGGTCCTTCTGTGTCATGCTCTGGGTATATATCAATGGGTCTAAGAAGTCTCTCTTCCCAGAAGATGCCTTTATATTGGATAGTAGTTGATATAGTGTACAGTCTTATATCTTTTATTCGCATAGTGATATTGTTATCTTAGTCATTGTATATAAAGATGATGCTAACTACAATCCAGCGTAAAACATGTGCTTATAGAGAGTGTGTAAGATAATCTATCCGCCCACCGTCAGCAACAATTACCTGGCCAGTGATATAGTTTGATTCTTCAGAGGCTAGGAATAATGCAAGCTTGGCGATATCTTTAGGATTCCCAACTTTATTCAGTATACTTCTTTTCTTAGCAACTTCTAACCTATTCGGATTAACCATCGACATATCGGTGACAATCATTCCGGGGGCTATTGCGTTGACCGTAATTCCATAAGGTCCCAGCTCGAATGCAAGTCTCCTAGTTAGCAATATGACCGCAGCTTTCGTAATAGCATAAGCTGTAGTGCCTGGAAGAGCGGTGCCAATTCCGGCAATACTGGCGATATTGATAATCTTCCCAAATCGTTTTTCAATCATATATTTCATTGCTTCCTTACAGCAATAAACAACTCCCATGACATTCGTTCTCCACATTTCGTCTAGCGCGTTGTAGAGCTCGTTATTTTCGGTCTTAACAAAATCGCCTTCTCTGAATATTGCAGCATTGTTTACTAAGATATCTATCGTGCCAAAATTTTCGATAGTTTCTCGTATCATCCTCTTAACGTCCGCGATCTTTGAAACATCAGCTCTAACCATTATTGCATCTCCTCCGAAAGATCTTATTTCTTTAACAACTTGTTCGGCTGCTGCCTCAGACTTAACATAATTAATACACACTTTTGCACCTTCTCTTGCAAATTCTTGAGCGATAGCTCTACCTATACCACGTGAGCTTCCAGTTATTATTGCAACCTTATTTTCAAGTTTACCGGGCATGTTTGTTAAAAATATCATGGCATAGTTCATAAATAAATGTTTAAAGATGAGCAACGCTTTCACAGAGGAAGCAGTATGAACATCTCAGAAGACGTGCCTAAGTAAATGGCGCAATTCTTACTATAAATTCATAAATTAACCTTATTAAGTCTCCAACGAGTATATAACTTAAAAATCCCAACGTTATAAATATCAATAGCGGTATCCCAGGAGTTGCCCAGCAGTCATCACGCGTAGGTTCTTCGAGTTCTATGCTAAGAAGTTTGAAGTTGAATGTTCTCCTGCCGTTCTTTTCTGTTTCCAGCGGGAACCAGAATTTTCTACTTCTTGCGTTCTTAATTCTAATCCCGAATAGCATGGCGGCTAGCTTGCGTAGCTTGCTTTCATGCTCGAATCCCTCGAATATCTTCTCTCCTCTCGCTAGAGCTATGAGGTTCCAGAGGAGGAATATTAGGAGGAGGCTTAGGGATATGATTAAGCCGTTTGAGAGGGTTGCGAGACCCGTGAATGGATGTAGTCTTATCGGTGGATAGTATAGCGGTAGTCCTATCGAGATCATCGCTATGGCCTTCGCGTCGGCTCCACCATATAACCCGAGGAAGTAGAAGGTGAAGGCTAGTCCAGACGAGAGGATTATTGAGAGGATTGTGGCTAGGAGGATGCGCGTATTCCAGCTATAGAAGGCTAGATCTATCACCGTCAGGATTCCTGCCACACATCCTCCTATAATCCAGACTAGATCATCTACCTCCCTCTCCATCCAATCCTTATATGAGGCGTAGATCATGCAGGCTGCTAACACGATTATCCTCGTCAGGGTAAGGTATTCTGGGTTCATCGTCTATTCACTCCTCGATCCTATCGAACTTCTTCATAATTTGGGGTATGGAGTCTATTAGGTCTGTGGCTATGATGTGTAGTCCGAGTCTCTCGGCTGCGAGTTCTCCGCTTTTACCGTTGATCCATGCTGCTGATGCCGCTGCCTTAAGCGGGCTAACCCCCCATGCGAGGAGCGTGGCGACTATCCCGGATAATATATCGCCGGTTCCGCCTGCAGTCATGGCGGGGGATCCCGTTTCATTTACCATGACCTCGACCCCATCCGAGATCACATCCCTCCTACCCTTCAGCAATATCGTAACCTTATTCTTCCCAGCCTGCTCCCTGACCGCCTCCACCCGCTTCTCAAGCTCATCTGAAAGCTCTACCCCGAAAACTCTTCTAAACTCTCCGGCGTGAGGGGTTAAGACAACCCTGCCACCGCTGATATATCTAAGGATATCCGGGTAAAGCGCTCCGGCGTCGAGAACTATTCCCTTACCTAGGGCTACTGCCTCCTTAA
>Ga0190313_1000910_pt1 | contig 16597 bp, 13 predicted proteins | sample 4870071011_MG_FD_169989 | JGI IMG/M metagenome (GOLD analysis project Ga0190313, IMG submission 169989) | Hydrothermal vent sediment bacterial communities from Southern Trench, Guaymas Basin, Mexico - 4870-07-10-11_MG | ecosystem: Environmental > Aquatic > Marine > Hydrothermal vents > Sediment ...
GGCTTTTTCGGTAAATTTTCCTCTTTCAGGAAAATTAGATACTGAAAAAGTAGAAGCAAAATTTGAAAATGGTATTTTATCAATTAAATTTCCTAAAAAGGAAGAATTTAAAAAGAAAGTAATTGAATTGAAATAAGAGCGGGGCTTATTACCCCGCTTTTTTTATATAAACGGTAATAAGTAAATACTTTGAAAAAGTAAAAAGGAGAAAATTTGAATGAAATATCCTTCTGATTTAAATACCGGAAATTCAGCATATATATCTTTTACTCCTTATAAATGGACTGTTACTGGAAGAGATACTCCTTCAACCAGCACAAAAAAGCAAAAAGATGGAGAAACAATAGTTTTGTCAATTGCTAATTTTTCTTTAACAGAAAGTGAGAATTGGGGAGAATTTTCAGGTTTCTTTTCTGCATTAGCACAAGGTAAAGGTTGGGGAGCATTAACAGCACAAGGTGTAAAAAAATTAGCAGAAAATTTAGGACAAAATCTTTCAGGAGTTGTTTCTACCACAACCGGAAAAATTGTTAATGATTTTACTTCTCTTATGTATAATGGAATTAACCTTATTGAAAACGGCTTTAATTTTTCTTTTACTCCAAAAAGTGAGGAAGACATAAAATCAATAAAATCAATAATAACCGAATTTAGAACAAAGAGTTTACCTGAATTAGATGGTGGTTATTTAAAATATCCAGATTTATGGGATGTTCAAGTAAGAGTAGCAGGTAAACTTATAGATAGATACCCGAATTGTGTAATAACAAATTTTACACTTAATTTTGCGGATAACGGTAAATTTACATTTTTTAAAGGTGAAAAATTCCCAACAAAAATAACAATGTCTTTAAGTATAAAAGAAGTTTCAATAAGAGACAGAGAAAAAGTAAAAACTTATATGGAATTGATGAGGTAGAATTATGAAGTATTTTGAAAATTTTTTTGAAAATATAGAATATGAAATAACTGATAAAGAACAAATTAAAAATATTTTTAAAAAATACGCTATTGATATCAATAATGAAATATTAGAAAAAACGGTAGTTTATCCAGGAGAAACACTTCATAGTATTTCATATAAAATTTATGGAACTATTGATTATTGGTGGCTTATTGCTATGGTTAATGGTTTAAATGATATTTTTGATGTTTATTATTCAGAAAGTTTATTTGAAGAAAGAGCTAAAACATTAGCAAATGAATATTTAGAAGAAAATCCGTCAACAACAAAAACTTTTGATGAATTATATCTTGAATTTTATAATAAATTAAAAGATGAACAAATTTATGAAATATATGTTGTGAATCCTAATTATATTGATGTGGTTATAGATATTTTAAAGAAAGCAAAATTTTAAAGGGGCTATGAATGGCAAATGAAAATATAACTCAAAAAATATACATAAAAAAAGCCGATTTATATACACACGATGGAACGAAATATGACATAAGAGATTTAATTGAATATCTTAAACTTTATACCACTATCAATCAGTGGTATAAAACGCTTTCTTTAACACTTTCTGAAACCTTTGACCTTATAACAAATTATGGTTTACTTGGTGGTGAAAAATTTGAATTAGTTTTACAAGATACAGATGGAAATATTTGGATGGACACCTTTTTCATATATAAGATAGAGCCTGATGAAAGTGATATTTATAAACATAAAAAAGCAAGAATTATCAATTTGAAATTAGCAACAAAAGATTTTTTAACAAATATGACAATAACTGTTTCAAAAAGGATAAAAGGAACTTCTTCCTATATTTTTTCATATGTAATGAACACAATTATGGGAACTGATAGGAAATTAAAAATAGAGTGTGAAGATAATAATCCGAAAGATATAATTGTTAATTTTTGGAAACCTATGGATATAATAGAATTTTTAACGGCGTTGACTTATGATAAATATTATGATTATATAGTTTTTGAAAATTTACAAAAAGAGTTGAGATTTGTTCCTATTTCTAAATTATCTGAACAATCTCCTAAAAGTGAATTGTTTTTACAACAAAAGGATATGAGTAAAATTCTTTCAAATTTTCAATTGATAAGAGGAAGAATATTAAAATATAATGAAGTAGATGATTTGTTAGCATATAAAGGTTTTGGTAATAAAGTTTTTTATCCTCATCTTTACGGTAATTGGATGGATATAACAACCGCAACCCCAAAAGGAGTTGAGCCAGATATGACTTTTTTAGGTAATTATTCTGTTTATCCTGATAAATTTTCCGGAGTAAACGAAGATAGAAAGGTGGCTTTTTATGATAAAACAGCAAGTGCTAAAAAACCGATAATTCATAATTATTGGAAAAACTTTTTTCATTTTGTGGGAATTACAAGGGCTTCTCTTAAAAGAGATGTGGGAGAAGTAATAAAATTTAAATATCCCGTTTGGTATCCTGAATTATCTGTTAATAAATATTTTGATGGTAATTGGCTTTTAAGAGACCAAATAATTGAAATAAAAAGGGGCTTTGATGCTATATCAACCATTGTTTTAGTTAAAAATGCTTTATTTAATCAAAATCGTAATTCAAGTCCTGTAAACGGAAATAAAAATCCATAAGGGGGCGTAAATGTTTTATAAAGGAATTGTAGAAGATAATAATGACCCAATGAAATTAGGAAGAGTAAGAGTAAGAATTTGGGGATTACATACAGAAAATAAATTAGTGCCTAATTCAGTTGATTATATGCCTGTAGAAGATTTGCCTTGGGCTTTACCTATTTATCCAGCACACGCACCTTCTATTTCTCAAGAAGGTATATTTGGTGTTCCAGAAAAAGGTAGTATTGTTTTAATTATGTTTTTAGATGCTAAAAAACAGCAACCATTTTATTTAGGAACAATTCCTCATATAGAAGAATTGCCTGATTATACAAAAGGCTTTAATGACCCAACAAAGGAATATCCTCTTAAAAATACGCTTGGTGAACCCTCAACAAGTCGTTTGGCAAGAAATGAAAAAATTTCTGAGACTATAATTAAAGAAAAGAAAAAACCGATTTCAAATTGTCAGGCTTTTGAAGAACCCACAACCGAATATAACGCAAAATATCCTTATAATAGAGTTTTTCAATCTAAATGTAAAGAAGGTGAAACTGGGCACGTGATAGAAATTGACGATACTCCAGGGGCTGAAAGAATACATATTTGGCATAAAAAAGGAACTAATATTGAAATTTATCCTGATGGAAAAATAGTAATTAAATCGGTTAGTGATAATGTTGAAATAACCAAAGGTGATAAAAATGAAAAGGTTGAGGGAACAAAAAGAATTGAAATAGATAAAGATTTTAATATAAAAGTAAGCGGGGCGGTTAAAATAGAATCTGAAAAAGATATAACTTTGAAAAGTAGTAAAAAAATATCTATTTTAGCACCTGTTATTGATTGTCCTAATTGTCCATAAGGAGAAATAAATGGAAGAAAAAAAGTTTTATAAAGATTTAAATTTAGAAGGCTTTGAAAATAATGATATAGAATTATATGATGAAGATGCTGTAAAATTTTCAGTTAAAAACATAATTCTCACAAAGAAAGGAGAAAGACTTTCTGACCCAAATTTTGGAACTAATCTTTATAAATTACTTTTTGAAAATATTAGCGGGGATACTTTAATTGATATAGAAACTGAAATTGAATATGCTTTAGAAAGTTATGAACCCCGTGTTAATTTACTTGGTGTGGATGTTCAACAAAGTAATATTGATGAAAACACAGTTATTGTAAAAGTATATTATGAAATAAAACAATTGAAAAAACAAGATTATGTTCAAGTAGAAATGAACCGTGTAATATAAAAAGGAAAGGAGAAATAAATGAAAAAAGTAATATCAGAACTTGATTTAGCAAAAATAAAAGAAAATCTTATAACATATCTTAAAACAAAACCTGAATTTTCTGATTTTAATTTTGAGGGAAGTGCTATAAATACGCTTTTAGATTTACTTGCTTATTTTATTCATTATACAGGTTTTTATGTTAATGCTAATTTTAATGAGATGTTTCTTGAAACGGCTTCATTAAGAAATTCGGTAGTCACATTAGCAAAGGCTTTGGGATATTTTCCTGAAAGAAAAAATGCATCTCAAATTCAAGGCACGATAACATATAACGGAAATTCTGATTATATAGTAATTCCTGCCGAAACAGTTTTTTCTGGAAAAAATACATTGGAAGAAGAATTTCAATTGGAAACCAGAGGGCAATATATTATAAATAAAGGTGAATCTATTGATATAACATTATACCAGCAAAAAACAGAAATTTATACGGTTAATTTTGATATAAATAATCCTGAAATAAAATTACCTTATGGTTGTGAAATTGAACAATTTTTCGTATTTGTTGATGGAGAACTTTGGGATTTTTATGATTATAAAATTGATTTAAATTCTGAAAGTAAAGTATATTTTTATGAAGAAACTTATGATGGAAAAATTAAAATACAATTTGGAAACGGATTATATGGTAAACAACCAAATGATGGAAGTGAAATTACTATTAAAATGTATTTAACAAAAGGGGCAAAAGGAAACGGTATTAAAGGTGAAACAATAAAACTTGGAGAAATAATTTATGATAATGATAATAATCCAGTTGATGATAATGAAATAGTTTTAAATTTTTCAGGATATTCAACGGCGGGGGCTGATGAAGAAAACATTGAAAGTATAAAATTAAATGCTCCAAAAATATACGAAGCACAAAATAGAACAGTGTCAAAAAATGATTATATAGCATTTTTGAGTAAATTGAAATGGATTGAAATGATATCTGTTTGGGGAGGAGAAGAGTTTGAACCGCCTGTATATGGCACAGTATTTTTAGCGATAAAACCAAAAAATGGATTATATATAGATGATGCTGAAAAAGCAGAAATTTTATCTTTGCTTGAAAATAAAATGCCTGTTTCTCTTCAAGTAAAATTTAAAGACCCGTTTTATATTCATTTTGATATGTTTGTTAAGGCTTATGTATATTCTTCTTATGATATAAATGAAGTAAAAACAAATATTGAAACGGCTTTAAGAAATTATGTTTCTGAAAATACTTCCTATTTTAATGAATTACTTAAATATTCAAGGCTTATAGAAAAAGCAGTTGAAATAAATGGCGTTTCACACGTAAATTTAAATCTTTTAACCCATGCTTTAATTGATAAATCACCTGTAAATTCTTATGAAATTGAATTATTTAATAGTATTATCCCAGGAACTGTAAATTCTTATGATTTTATAGATGATGAAGCGGGTAATTTAGTTTTAAAAACCACAGGAGAAAAAATAGGAACGGTTGATTATACAAAAGGAATTTTAAAGTTTCAATATGACCTTTCTGAGGAAGCGGTTAATGAAAATATGGGAGAATTAGATAATAGTGGCAATCTTATAAATTATAGAATTGATTTTATTTTAAAGGAAAATGATATTCAAACAAAATTTAATATTCTTTTGAATTTACAAAATCTTAAAATAGAGGTTTTTGAAGTATGAAAAAGCACTATGAAATTTTAGTAAAAAATTTAATACCTGATTGGATAAAAGTTAATTATCCTAAATATGTTGCGTTTGTTTCATATATTTTTGAAGAAATGGAACAAGAAAACGGCGTATTATATGTGCTTGAAAATTTCTATAAATTTATAGATGTTTCTTATATTGATGAAAATACATTAGAGCAATATTTATATCAATATGCAAATTCATTTCCTATTGAATTAGCAGAAAAAATTGAAATAAGTGTTTTTGTAAAAAACGCAAAAACTTTTTATTCTTCAAAAGGTAGTAAAGATTCTTTTCGGTTTATTTTTAACCTTTTAAACGGAACACTTAACATTTATTATCCTGGAGAAGATGTTTTTATAATTGATGATGTTAATTCAACCCTTTCAGGCTTATTAGATACAACAGAAAATCGTAAAAAGAAAGTAAAACGCATACACGATAATAAATATTATGCTTTTTATGTTTATGAAATTCAAACAGATTTAGATTTTACTATGTATTATGATATAATAAAGAAAATTGTTCATCCAGCAGGAACAAAACTTTTTATTAAACGATTAGTTTTACTTGATACCGATACGGATACTATTATTTATCCTGTTCCTGAAATAGTTTGGAAAAGTATAGATTTAACTTGGTTTTCGCTTATCATTAGAAAGCCAGGAATACTTGATGATATTATGTCATTACAGTCGGAAGAAGGATATTTTGGATTTTATCTTTCGGGAACAAATGATATTATTTTAATTCCTTCTGAATATGTTATAATAAGATTTCAAAAAGAAAATTTAGCGGGCGAAGGCGTTATATATCTTGAAAAAAATTCAATTGAAGAATTACAAAATTATACATTAAATGAATTAAGAGGGGAAACGGTAAATAATTTGATAACAGAAAATGATATGATACTTTATTCTATATTTCCGTGGCAATATGGAACTGAAATAATTATAGGAACTTAAAAATATTTAAATAAAGGGGGAAATAAATGCCTGCGATTTTAACAGAAAAATCAAGAATACAAAGATGTGAAGAATTTTATAACAAGGTAAATACCGCATTATATTTAGGTGTGGGAAGAACACAAACGGAGTGGGATGAACCAGATAATCCACCGATTCCGGATGCTGGTATAACCGAATTAGAGGAACTTGGATTTATAAAGAAAATAACCGCTGATGAAGTAAAGTTTGTAAAACCAGACCCAAACGGGGAAATAGAATTTAGAAATACAAAATGGACGGAAATTTTACCATCTGAAATTTATACCGAAGGCGGAAGATATTTGCTTTTTACAGTTAGATTGGAATATGATGATGTTCCGCTTTTAACTTATAGGCAAGTAGGAATTTTAGAGGAACCGAAAGATTTAAACGGAGATGTTTGCACAAATGATATTTATTTACCTGATGAATTATCTTCACAAGGTTTTTTACATTATGTAGATAATAGAACCGCTATTACAAGGGATTCATCTCAATATGAAGAAATTAACATAATACTTGAATTTTAAAGGAAAGGAGATATAAATTATGGTAGATATAAAAAATTATCCGTATTTTGATGATTTTAAAGAGGCTTTTGAAAAAGCATATAAACAATTGCTTTTTAATCCTGGGAGACCTGTTCAGGCAAGAGAATTAACACAAATTCAATCGCTTATTATGGAACAAATGAAAGAGAATTTTCATACTATTTATAAAAATGGTTCTATAATTAACGGGCTTGATATAAATATAGATTTGACTAATAAAAAGGCTTATATTTCAAAAGGAAAATTTTATTATGAGGGGCGTGTATATGAAGTAGAGGCACAAAATTTAGATATTGAAGCAACAGGAAAAGAATATTTAGGATTACAATTAACCGAAGAAATTATTACATATCAAGATGATACAAGTTTACTTGACCCCGCACAAGGTTATACTAATTATGGGCAACCTGGAGCTGATAGACTTAAACAAACTTGGATATTTGTAAAAATTGAAGACCCAGAAAATTTACCTGATGGCACAATTTCTATTTGGGAACTTGAAGATGGAATTTTACAAAATTTTATTCAAAAACCCGCTTATGCTGAATGGATGAGTGTATTAGCAAAGAGAACTTATGATGAAAGCGGAAATTATCTTGTTTCAGGTATGGAAATAGAAGTTGAAGATAACGAAGATGATAATACAAAAATTGATATTTTAATAAATCCTGGAACTTGTTATGTAAAAGGATATGAAGTAACATTACCGTCAAAAAAGAGAATAACTGTTGATAAAGCAATAGGAACAAATACAAAGCAAAATGTTATTTTTACGGTTGAAAAAACAAATGGAGTATATAAATATTTTTATGATATAGCCACTCCTTATGTTAAAGAATTAACGGAAGTAAACGCACTTGTAGCAACAACCATAGTTGTAACAAAATCTGATAGTTATTCAGACGTCTTTTTAGCAAATGGAGATAGTTTTAATCCCACTGATATACAGGGCGTTCAATTTAATAATGTTTCAAATATTATTCAGATAATTGATGAAAATGGCACTATTTATACAGAAGGAGATGATTATACTCTTTCAACCGATACCAGTGGAAATTCAATAATTTCTTGGAACTCATCTGGAACTATACCTTCTCCAGGAACTTCTTTTAAGGTTAAATTTATTTATTCAAAAACTTTTCAAATAGGAACAGAAGTTGATTTACAAATAAATACGGATAAACCTAATTATTATCAGTTGGTATTAGTAGAATCTGCGTTAAAGTATAATTTTTCAGATGCTTTAATTGATGAGATGTTAGCAGAAGGAACAAGTTATTCAGATACAAAATTTTTCTATACTGAATTACCGTATTATGATAGCGGTTCTTCTTCAAATTTAATTTATGTTGATTTTGTTTATTATCAAAGCCGTGTGGATTTAGTTTCTGTGAATAAAGATGGAGATTTTATGATTAAAACAGGTGAATATACAGATTTTACTGAAACCAGAATACCGCAGGATAGTAAAGAATATTTACAATTAGGATATGTTAAGTTTATGCCTAATCAAGGGGCGGAAGAATGTCAGATAGTAAATTATGGATATAAAAGAACCACTATGATAGAACTTTTTTATGCTTTAAAAAGGCTGGCTGATTTAGAATATAATCAAGCAGAGCTTGCCCTTGAATTAGAAGCCGAAAAAGACGAAATACCGACAACATTAAGAGGTATTCTTGTAGATAATTTTGAAGATTTTGGAAAATGTGACACGGGGGCAACAGATTTTAATTGTTCTTTATCTGACATTGATAATTCTTTGACTATGGCAGTTAACAATTATTTAGTTGAATTAAATAAAAGTAATTTTGTATTGGCTGGTGTTGATTATTATTCAGAAGATGGTAAAAAAACATTTGCCTTGAAAAAACTTGATAAAGAATTAGTTTTAAGTAATTCTCAAAAAACACACGCTGAAAATCTCAATCCATATACTTATCTTAATGTAGCAAAAGGTTCAGCGGTAATAAACCCGGAAAAAGATTATTGGTATAATCCTGGAACTATAAAAGCAACCTTTAAAATAAAAGATAATCATAAAACTTTTACGGGCGTAAAAACTGTAAAATCAAAACATATAAATATTTTTAAACCAACACAATCTTATATGGAAAAGTATAATATTACTGATTTGTTTGGAACGAATACAAAAACAACCCCTGAAAGTGATAACTTTTTCGCTAATGTAAAAAGAGTTTATAAAGGAGATAAATATAAAACATTTTCAAGAGAAAAAACTATTACTGTTAGCGGTAAATCTTGGGAAGCGGGGCATAGAATTTTACTTTATTTTGATGGCAAACCTATTTCTTTTGATAGTATTTCAGTAGGAACTTTGGCTGATTATAGTTTAAACGGAAGAATATATAAGGTTGCGGTAGTTAATAGCACTGGCCATTTTTCAGGAACTTTTACTGTGCCTGCGGGAACTACAACAGGAAAGCATACTGTGGTTTGTAAAGATATTGAAACAAATTATGAATATTCAATGCTTTATGAAACTGAAGGATTACCTTCTCTTTATCAAAGAATTATAATTAACCGTTCAATTATCAAACACGATATGCGTGAAAGAAGACAAATAACAATTCCCAGAAGGCGTTTTAAAGACCCGATAGCACAAAGTTTTGTTTTTGAAAAAGATATGATTTTAACAGGAATTACACTTTATTTTAAATCAAAAGATGCTAATATACCTGCGTTTCTTGAAATTGGTAATGTTGTAAATGGTTATCCTGCTTCTGATAACCTTTTACATTATCAAGAAATTATGCCTGCGGATGTAACAGTTTCATCTAATGGAACAATAGGAACTTATATTGAATTGACAAAACCTGTTTATATTCCCGCAAATCAGGAATTTTTCATAGGGCTTGGTTCTGCTTCAAATAATTGGGAAGTGTTTGTTTCTGAAATGGGCAAAACTGATATAAATACCGGTGAAGCAATTACAAAAAATCCTTATTTAGAAGGCGTGTTTTTTAAATCTTCTAATAATAGCACTTGGACGGCTTTTCAAACTATGGATTTAACCTTTGACCTTTGGGCAGGAAAATATGAAACATTAGGAACTATTCAAACTCCTAATTATACAACCAATGAGGAAGGAAATCCGTTAAGTTTTTCAAAATTCATATTTCCTGTAGATACAGAAATAGTTGAAAGCACAGATTGTAAATTTTATTATTCAGTAAATGCGGGAACTTCTTGGAAATCTTTTGCTCCAAATGAAGTGGTTGATTTAGGGGCTATCCATAATTCTATAATGTTTAAAATTCAAATGACGGGAAATGGTAATAATACTCCGTTGATATTTAATCTTGAAAATGTTATTTTAAATGAATATGATGTAAGTGTGCCTTCTGTTTATATTACAAAACTTATTGAAAATGTGCCTGAATATAATAATGTAAAAATGGTATTTGATAAAAAAGATGGAAGCGGAACTTCTTCAAAATATTATGTTTCTCCGAATGATGTGGATTGGTTAGAAATATCAGAAGAAATAGAACCCGCACAGCAAATTGATTTTGAAGGTTTTTATAGGCATTATTTAGAATTAGATTTTACAAATATTTTTAAAGTTGAAACTTCTGATGATATTTCGGGAATTGATATCGCATATAAAGTAATAAGTGGTGTTGATGGAGGCGGAAATACCGTTACTTTTGGCACTCCTGGAAATGTAATTTTAGTAAATTCTGGAGGCGGATATTTTTATGTTGATATGGTTGGGGGAGATGATATTATTAACTATCAGTCTTTAACCCTTTCAAATGATGGCGGAAGCACAACAGTTGATGTAACTATAACAGGAAATACAAATATGGTTAATAATACGAAATTTAGAGGTAAAATAGTTATGACAAGCGGAAATGGAAATGAATCCCCGATAATTAAAAATCTTAAATTTATAATGAAAAAAGTTTAAAGGAGGCGGTAAATGAAAAAAGTTAGAGATTTATCTTCAGGGGCAGTTATATTTCAACCGACAGGAGAAGATTTAGAAAAAATATCATTAAAGGAAAGACTTAAAACGATAGAAATGAAACTTGATAGGATAACAAAAATGGTAGAAGAAATTTTAATAAAAATAGAAGGAGATAACTAATGGCATCTTTACATAAACTTCCGCTTTCAAATGTTTTACCATCTGATTTAATGCAAGATTGGTATAATAAATACAATGAATTAGTTGCTTTTGTAAACGACCATAGATATTTAGAACCTTCTGTAACAGAAACAAATTTAAAGGTAACTTTGAATGCTGGATGGATACAAACGCCATCTGGCATTCTTGAATTTCCTGAAACAGAAGTAGATTTATCATCTTATATTCCTCAAAATGAAGATAAATATGTTTTAATAACCGTTGATGTTGATGGAAATGTTGTAGTGGTTGATGGTAATGAGAGTGCTTCTCCTGTTATTCCTTCAGCAGAAGGTTTATCTGTTATTTGTATAGTTTTACTTTCTCCTGGAATGACTGCTATTACAAAGGATAAAGTTCAGGATGTAAGAAGTATAATTTCTTTTTCAGGTTCTGGTTCGGGCGGAGGCGGTTCTGTAGAAGCCGTAAAATATTATCAATTACTTGAAAGCGAACCATTTGAAAATCTTTTCTTTGATAATTTTGAAAATGATGATTTTATAGATTTAAGTGAATCCAGTGCTGGTATAAATTTAGAAAAAACGGCGGGAAAATCACAAATAACTTTTTTAAATACAAATGATTATTTAATTACAAAAAATTTAATTCCGGAAGGACTTGATAAAATAAAAGTAATATTAGACGGGCTTGACTTAACTAATTTTAAAGTTGAATTTTCAAATGATAATAAAAACACTTGGAATGAAATATCACAAGAAACTTTAATAAATACAACAGCAACGGATAATTTTTATTTAAAAATAACTTCTTTGATTGATAATAATGTTTTGTATTCATATGGTATTTTGTATAACTTTATTGGATATGATTATTATTCAAAAGGTAAACTTTATGAGGTTTATGAGGCAACAACAGATATTTCGGCTGGTTCGGTAATTACTATTCCTAATGGAAAAACTTATACAGTAAATGGTGTTTCTCTTGTTGTTCATAAATTAGCATCTGATGGAAAAACATATCGTCTTGTAAGTGGAATTGATTATGATGAAAATGATGAAACTTCTATAAAAATAAATTTTATGCTTTTAACGGGTGAAAAATTGATTTTTGAGCAATATTATGGTTTGGTTAGTGATGAAGCCGAAAATTTAATCAATTCACACGATAATAATATAAATGCTCATCCTTCTATTTTAAACACTATGAAAAAAGGCGGGCTTTTTGTAATATCCAGTGATATAAAAGGTGTTGGGCAAAATTTTGATGAAATAGGAACTATTGATAACACAGTAGAAAATTTGAATGTAGTTTATAAAGGGGCTGATGGAACATATTACAAAGCGATTGCTGATGGAACTGAAAAATCACAAGCGGTAGGTATTTGTATAGACGACGGAATAAAGAAAAGGATAGTAACAAGCGGAATAATTGAAATTGATGGAAGCGGATTTTCTGTTGGAGATACTCTTTATCTTTCAGATTTAACTCCTGGGGCAATAGTAAATATTGAAACACCTATAAAATTAGGAAAATATCTTGGAAATAATTATTTGCTTTTAGATATTGAATATTCAGGAATGATTAAACTTTTACTTTCTGATTATATCATTGGAGAATATGAAAATAAAATGGTATATACAAATGAGGGGGCAACGGCTGATTTAACAATTACACTTCCTGAACCAAATAAAGGTAATGAATTTGAATTTTTAATAATGAGTGCTCATAATATTATAATTTCAGTTGCTGATACAGGAACACAAGTTATAAGAAAAATGGATTTATCGGAAGTAACAAGCATTTCTTCAAATACCGTTGGAAGTTATCTTAAAATAAAGTGTTTAGAAAATAATAAATGGGATGTAATATTTGAAAAGGGAACTTGGAATTAAAGGAGGTATATAAATGCCTATAATTAAAGAAATAGGTAATAATAAATTACAAAAAAAGTTTATTGAAAGCGATAAAATTTTAACCGATGTTGCTATATACGACGGGCGTAGAAAATATCTTAAAACAGGTTTTATTTCTCCATTAGCAAACATAACTGATAATGGAGATGGCACTATAACTTGCCCACAAAATAAAGTAAGGCTTATGCCTTTACTTGACGGAACACAACCTATTTTAGAATATATTGTTTCGGAAAAAACTTTAACAATACCTGCTAACGGGCTTTCTTATGTTTATGCTGGTTTTAATTCTGGAAATGTAGAATATTTTATAACCACTGATAAATCTGTTATTAACGGAATTGATACCGCACTTTTTACAACAATTTATAAATCAGGTTCTTCAGTTAATATTTTTTATGAGCCAACGGTTGAATTATTTACAGAAGAAATTTATAAAAGGCTTTTTAAGAAAAATGAAATTTTACATATTTCGGGGCTTGAAATTTCTGAAACGGGAACGCAAAATATACAGGTAAAGATAGGAACAGTTTTTTATAAAAATAAAGAAATATTTTTGAGTGATTTAGATACCAGCACTGGAAATTATTTAGTTAGTTTTTATCATTCAAGCGGAGCTTTGGTAAAAGATGAAAGCACACAAACATATAATAATACACAATATGATAACGGAACTGATTTAGTAATTTTATCTGATGAAACATATGGTTTTCATTGGCTTTTAAGGGATATCAATACAGACAAAATCATTTTATTATACGGAACAGGAGAATATTCTTCTATAAAAGAGGCTTTACTTGAAAAAACTATAACAATTCCAGATGAATATAAAGAAACGGCGTTTTTACTTGGGAAAATAGTATTTCCGAAAGGCGGAGAAGGAATTTTCTTTGATTATAATAATGATGAAATAGTTGATTTTATTGATAAAATGAAAATAGATGAAAATTCATCTAATGCGGATACATTAGATGGTTTAGATAGCACGCAATTTTTAAGAAGTGATGAAGATGATATAATGACAGGACTTTTAGATATACGCAGAGGAACAGCGACTGAAGAAATTGAATATTTAAGGCTTAATCCTACCGATTGGGCTTCTGGTAAACCATATTTATCTTTTAAAAAAGACGCAACAGAAAATGTTTGGCAAATAATTTTATGGGATGGAAATGCAAATTCGGGTATTATAAATTTTAAACTAACAAAATTACAAGTAAATGATGTAGATGTTTCTCTTGCTACACATAATCATAATTTAAGCGGGCTTGCTGATGTAAATGTTTCGGGGCTTGCTGATGGAAATGTTTTGATTTGGGATGAAACAAATTCTATATGGAAACCAGGCACGGTTTCTGGTGGCGGAGGCACTGCTTCTGATATAACCGTAGATACTACAAATTTTGATGGGATTCTAACTTCTTCGGAAGACAATGTTCAAAAAGCATTAGATAAAATAGATGATGTCGCACTTAATAAAACAGGTGATACAATATCAGGAACAATAAATATAGGAGCAAATATAGGTTTTAGATTTAATAATGGGAATGGTGCTATTTTAACAAATTCAACAACAAATACAACAGGCATTAAATTTTATGCTGGTTCTAATGCGTTAGAATTTCTTTTAAATTCTTCATCTTATTGTGAGATTAAATCGTCTTTAGGGCTTATACAATTAAATTCAACAAATTTACAAATAAATGATTATTACGGTGGAAATTTTTATGGTTTTAAATATTCTTCTAATAAATTAAAAAATGATTTATTACAAATAGCAACAGGAGAAATACTTTTAGGAAGCACAAAAAGAGGTGGAAGTGATAATTTATTAGAACTTTCAGGAAGCACTTCCTCAACATTTATTTCTGTTCAAGATGGAACTGGAAGATTTCAAATAAAATGGAATGCAACATACGGAACTTCAGAAACTTTTCTTGTAGGTGGAGAAAATGCTGGAAGGATTATTCATAATCCAAACGATACAACCGCTATATTTAAAATTGATTATGCTGATGGTTCTTCTGCTAATGCAGGAGATAGTATAACTTGGACGGAAATATTAAAAGTTGGTATTTCAAATTTATTTTATAAAGATTTTAAAATTTGGCACGAGGGTAATGATGGAACAGGTAGCGGTTTAGATGCGGATAAAACTGATGGAAAACATATAAATGTTTTATCACAGGCTGATTATGATGCTCTTTCAGCAAAAGACGGAAATACTCTTTATTTTACATATGAATAATAAGGAGGTTTAAATGGCAATTAAAATAGGTGAAACCGATATTACGGGAATATATTTGGGAACTACAGAAATAAAAAGAGTTTATCAAGGAGAAACCTTAATTTGGGAAAAAGAATCTATTGACCTTGAAAGGAATGCTAATTATATATATTATGAAAATGGAGATGCGGATTGGGTAACTGTTACAGCGGGAACTAAATATGTAATTAAACACATACCACAATCAACAAGTAAACAAAGATTTGTTTTAATGTTTTATTCTTCAAATGCTACATATACAGCAAAAACTTCAAATGGAACAATTATTTCTTTTAATGCTCCTTATTTTGAATATACTCCTATTGATTTAAATGATTATCTATTAGTAACTATTGATAATACAGGAAATACCAGTGATGTAACTCATAGAATTTTTTCACATATTTCTGATGTTAATGATAGTAATTGTTGTCTACCTATAAGTGATAGTCCCTATAATTATTATAATAATTATAATAATGGAAACATTGATTTAACAGAGGTAGAAGATACAAATACTCCACAAGTATTTTTTCAGGCTTATGAGACAAAAAACAATTCTTTCGGTTTTTATAACAATGTTGGATTTGGAGATTCTACTACATATGATTTGCGTATAAAAGATTTGTATTCGGGAAGTGTATATGAAGAATTAACAGGAGCAGGTAGAGGGCAAGGTATTATGTATTGTCAAAATTTAGTTTCAACGAAATATTTATTTTGTATTGCTAAAAAAACAGCAGGAAATTCTTGGGAACTACGAACTTCTTATGCAGATAATCAATGTTAAAATTTTGGAGGAATTATGGACAATTTTTGGTTTTATTTTAGACAATTTATGAAAAATTCTGGTGGTGCTGATTTACCTATTGGTTTTGAATTTTTTCTAGACGGTTCTTTAAAATTAACTGGAAATGCAACAGTCTGGAATGACCAAAGAACTAATTTTATGGACGGTGAAAATTTAATAAATTATGTTTTATCAGAGGAAACTTTTAATTTAAAAATTCCTTTTGCGATTTATAAAAATAATATCTGGGTAAAGGTTTCAGTTAAATCTGGAGAAACTGTTAATTTAACTGTTTCTAAAAATTCTAATGCGTCATCTAATAATGATGCTGTGTTTGAATTATATGATGAATTTACAGAAGAAAATTCAAATAAATGGGATTTTTCAAATAGTTATGTTTCAAACGGAAATTTGATTGTAAATGGTGGAAATCTCATATATGGAGCTAAAAGTA
>Ga0190313_1000911_pt1 | contig 16590 bp, 19 predicted proteins | sample 4870071011_MG_FD_169989 | JGI IMG/M metagenome (GOLD analysis project Ga0190313, IMG submission 169989) | Hydrothermal vent sediment bacterial communities from Southern Trench, Guaymas Basin, Mexico - 4870-07-10-11_MG | ecosystem: Environmental > Aquatic > Marine > Hydrothermal vents > Sediment ...
AAATGTTCTCTCAGCACTGGAAAGCATAATGAGCAGGTTGAAATACTTCAAAAAACCGCCGGAGAACGGTCTGGTTATATTCACGGGGCATGTTCAGAAGAGGGGTGATCAGACAGAGATGGTTTCGTATGTTATTGAGCCCCCTGAGCCCGTCCCTTCTTTCATATATAGATGTGATTCCACATTCTTCCTAGAACCTTTAAAACACATGCTCACGGAAAAGGATATTTATGGTCTTCTTGTAATCGATAGAAAAGAAGCGACCATTGGAATTCTCAGAGGCACGAGAATAGAGGTTGTCAAGCACCTCCGCTCAATGGTTCCCAGTAAACACCAGCAGGGTGGGCAATCTGCAAGGAGGTTTGAGCGTCTAATAGAACTCGCGGCGCATGAATTCTTCAAGAAGGTGGGTGAAATCGCAAGCGAGGTATTCCTATCGGAAGAAAATTTGAAGGGTGTATTTGTAGGAGGTCCAGGAAGTACAAAGGAGCAGTTCATGAAAAAGGATTATCTCCACCACGAGGTTCGCAAAAAGGTATTGGATATAATTGATGTTGGATACACTGATGAATTCGGGTTGAGGGAACTTGTTGAAAAAGCCTCTCAGCGTTTAAAGGATATGAAAATCGCAAAGGAGAAAGAAGTTGTTAACCGATTTTTGGGCGAGATTAAAAAGGATACAGGCAAGGCAATATATGGTGAGAAGGAAGTAGTGGATGCTATTGAAAGAGGGGCCGTGGATACCCTCCTTTTATCCGATTCGCTGCGCAAAATAAAGGTGAAGTATAGATGCCCGGTTTGCTCTCGAGAAATTGAGGAAACATTGAGCGAGGTGGAGGATAGAGTATGCGAGAAGTGCAATGTTCCAATGGAGGTTGTATCCAAAGAGGACATAATTGAAAAATACGCTGAAATGGTAAAGGAAAAGGGAGGAGAGGTCAGGCTTATAAGTAGTGAGAGCGAAGAGGGTAAGTTATTTCTCCGCGCCTTCAAGGGAATCGGCGCTATTCTCAGATACGCTCTCTGATTTTTCCTCCTTTTCTTCTTCGCTCTTTTCCTCGGGTTTTTCTTCCTCCCTCTTTGGATACTCTTCCATGAATCTTATTGTTATGTTTCCAATGTGTTTTCTAAGGTCTCTGATTATTTTCGGCTTTGCCATTGCCCAGTTGGGGTCAAACTTCGCCTTGCCCTCAACCTTAACCGTTATTTCATCCTCGCCTGCATCTATTTCAAAATTATCGGCATCCGCGTAATGCATATCAATTATTGCTTTAACTTTTGCGGGAACTTCTTCGGCAACCTCCCTTATGTACAGTTTGTATTTCACCATTTTCCCGGCAAGTGGATGGTTGTAATCCACCATTACCCTGCCCGGTGTAACTGATATTATTTTACCTATCATACCCCTGATGTAAACTTCCTTCCCTACCTCGGGCTCTATATCCAGTCTGGCGAGTTCGCGGTAAGAATGAACTCTTATTAGTTTCGGGTCGCGATGTCCGTATGCCCTCTCGGGAGGGATTTCAATCTCAATTTCATCTCCAACATTTCCGTTTTTTATGGCGTTTTCAACATCTTCCAGCAATTCGCTTTCTCCGAGTATTACAACTACGGACTTATACTTTTTGCTCGGATCGTATATTCCATGCTCCTTGGCCACTTCCTCCATAGTGGTATCGTAAAGTTCTCCAGTATCCTTAATCCAAATCTCGTAATCCACTCGTACTATGTCTCCTTCCTTCATAAACCGCCAGAATACAATTATGAATATAAAGTTTGGGGAGAGAAATCGTAGAATGGGAAATGCCAACATTTATGAACTTCCTTCTTTTAGACCACCGGATGTTTGAAAAATTGCCTCATGTGTCCACATCGGAGGAAATTGTGGACCAGGCGTTCAAAAGGGCTTCAAAGATAACTGTTAAGGGAATAAAGGACTCTCTCAAGAGATACAAGAGTTTGAACATAGCGAAGATAACCACCGTGCGGGACATTGTTCTGAAAAATCTTAGCATCGTGGATAAATGGCCCTATGTAAATAGGATACATCCATTTTACCGGGAACTGCTGGACATAGTTGTTGGAATCTCCCCCTACAAAAAGGCCCTATCCGAAATTAACTGGGCTCGCGGGAAAATTGAAGGTCTCTGGGAAAAATACAAAAACAGGATCAAGGGCGCTGAAAGTGAAAAGGAAATATATTCCCTACGGAGAGAGTTTTACGGCAGAGTTGCCTCCATACTTGATGAAATAAATGATTCCCTGTTATTTTTGATAAATGCGCGGGAAAAGTTGAGAAAACTTCCTTCTGTGAATCCGAACGATTTCTGCGTGGTTCTCGCCGGGTATCCAAATGTTGGAAAATCAATGTTGGTTCGCAGAATATCCACGGCGGAGCCCGAAATTGCCTCTTATCCGTTCACCACCAAGGGGATAATTGTCGGCCATATGGATTACGATGGAGGAAGGATAGTTATTGTGGATACCCCAGGAATCCTTGATCGCCCACCGGAAAAGATGAAGGATATGGAAAAGCAGGCATTATTAGCGCTAAGACACCTCGCTGATTTAATAATTTTTCTCTTGGATCCCACGGAACAATGCGGGTATTCGCTGGAAGCACAGGAATCTCTTTTAAAATCGTTGAAAAAAATGTTTCCTGATAAGGAATTTCTCGTGGTGGAGAATAAGGCGGATGTGGCTGAAAGACCAACGAACAATATAAAAATATCCGCCCTAACGGGCAAGAATGTGGATTATCTCGTGGATGTTATTCTGAGGAAAGTGAGAGAGAAAAAGAAATGAAATGTTTTGTGTTGTTTATTAATAACCTTTCATCTCCCTCCACTTATTTACTAGCTCAATAACTTGGGGTTTATATTTTTCGGGGACATTTTCCCAGATTATATCCACCCGCGAAATTAGAGGTAGAAACATATTGGCTATTTCAATATACGCTTTGTATGTTTTTTGAAACGGCAATATCAGTATATATTTGTAGCCGGGATAGTCTCTACATCCGAGAAGAAGGGTGTATTTTATTCCACTTTTTGGCTTTATACAAAAGCCACCTGTAAGTAAGATTACACTTTCAACATCCTCTTTTCTGATTATATACTTATATGGAAATCCTATCACCGTTATTGAGTCATTACCTATTCTTATAATAAAGGGTGCGCCTGTTGAAACTAAAAGCATACATAAGATCGCAAGAATATTTGCGCCTATTATTGTCCATGTACCTGCGCCTAGTGTTGAATGCAGTAGTGGATAAAGCAATGTTATAATAATCAGATTCCCAATAACTAGTACAGTAGGAATAGTAATAAGGAATAACAACAATTGAGAATAAGACTTTGTTCTATAGCGTTGAGTGTTAAACCTCTCGCCTGGAGGAGAATAAACTTTTCTATTCATGGTATTCCTCCTATGGTGGTATGAAAATATCCGAATATATAAATTTCTCTATTTCCATATTATCCCGTATTCCGCGCTTATAATCTCTATACTAGCCCCATAAACTTAATCACAGATACTAACCATCATACATGCAGTATAAACGATAATCATAATCCTCACTATTACCTCACTTATACTTTAAACCTTACTCATTTCCGATTTCGCGTTGAGATTTGCGCTTGCTCTCCCAGTACTTTAGCACCATAGGCCCTATCTCTAAATCCAGTCCGATGTTGATCTTGCGCGGCGCTATTATCGGCGGCGGCTTCGGATTCGGAATTATTTTTGCTACATACATGTTTAGCTTTTCTGAGTATTCTATATTTTTGATCTCGTCCCACTGTATCTTCCTGTATCTTCCAAACATGTTTATTATTTCTAAACCGTTATCTGAAATCTTTAATTTGATAGGTTGCAAGGAATACCGCATATAATCACCGACAATCCATAGATGAATTTTCCATATGATAACAAATATTACAAAAGCCGAGTAAACTATTTTTTGTAAAGGTTTGAATTCCACATGTAGAATGAGAAATGGAAGGACATATAAAACAAATATTATGGTGGCCACAGAACCTATAACCGATATGGCTATGTAATCCCGTATATTTTTCTTGGGATCATTAATATAACGAAATCTTTTATCATTTAGAAAATTTAATTTCCAATTCATAGCGGTATAAGCTTTAAATTACCTGCCCTCTTTTTCTCCAAATATCTTTTTATTGCCTCCAGCTCATCCTCAAGCGGCTCATCTTCCTCTATGCGCTCCAGAATCTCCAAAATTAAATCTACCTTTCGCCCAAGCATATCCATATCCACTTGCATATCTATCTCTATCATTTTCTTTTACTTAAAATTTTCCTCGCTTTTTCTCCCGAACCAATCTCCCGTTTCACGCTTGTTCTTCAAATACACTTTCTTGAACTTCTCGTAATCAAACAGAAAACTGCGCACCGGCTCGGGTATGTCCTCTCCCGTCTCTTTCTTGTACAATTCCCGGATATTTTCCTTCTCGAATACTTCATTCCAGTACCAAGGCATTTGATAGTACGCAATATGTTCCTGCTTTGGATTCTTCGCAGGTATCTTAATTCTGCCCCTCTCTACATTTTCCTTGGCTTTTCTGTCTATGTACTCTATCATCTTTAGGAATTTTTTGTACTCTTCTTCAGTGAGCCATCCACCAGCACTGGCTGTAAATACCCAATTCTCCCACTTCTTATCAGGATATGTCCACATTAACCCAAAACCAACTTTATAACGATTTCTTTTCTTTCTTTTTGAGATAGTACCTGTCATGTAATCCATACCATCCATTTATTTTGTATCCTACCTTTTTCTCTAATTCTTTTTTGTTTTCCACAGGCGGTAAAACCCAGTCCAACTTAGCAGGCGCAATCCATCCCTCATCAGGTGTGATATTCCAAAACACAAACCAACCATTATCATACAGGATAAACTCATCTTGCGGCACATCCGCACCTTTTAATTTTTCGTTTAGTGTTAAGAGAAGCGCCAGACCCAAGATAAGTCCATACTTTACCTATCACCTCCTTTTACTTAAAGTTTTCTTCATTCATCTCCCTCTCCAGCCTCTTTAGCTCCATTTCTATCGTCTTTTTGTGTAGCCAGAAGTTCTCTCCGATATATTTTAGAAATCTCTCCTCATCAATCTTCTTGGCAGGCTTAATCTCCGATACAGGGCTAAGCCTTCTTGGTACCAATTGCTTTAATACTTTGTATGCAGTTCTCAAGTCCCGTAGAATCACACACTTTGACTGTTCTCCTTTCTTGATGTACCATTTAAAGTAATGGTATGCTATGTCCAGACTAGTGCTTTTATCTACCCATACCTGATGCATCTGATTATTTTATAAAAAATATTATTGACATTCATTAGCATCAACCCAATATAATACTTTTATTTGTATGTAGTTTCTGAGCGCTTTTCTATTTTTACTACCAATACTTCTTTTCTCTCTGTGTCTACCATATAAAGAATCCTATATCTACCCACCCTTTTCTGCGTATATTATCGTACTTTTCAACTTTTATTGTCCCTCTATGCCAGGGATCTTTGCCTATTTCTATCAGAGCCCCCTTAAGCCTTTCTTTAAGTTTTTTTATCTTTTATTGCTTTTAATTGCCTGTAACTTTTGGGAGAAAAGATAATCCTGTAGCTCATTCAAAGATGTCCTCCATCGTGTAGTATTTTCCCTTTTCCCGCGCGGTTACTGCCTCTATTATGTCTTTCATATCTTCCATCAATATACATCATACTTTCGTCTATTTAAATATTGCTCAAGATTTTTGCATTTGCTTTTTATAATCTTCAAAATATTTCTTTATTGTCTTTCTCGCATTTTCTCCCAATAACACATAGGTCCTAGGTAAAAAAAAATTTGTCAATACCTCCACAATAATAACTTAACACATAAACATCAATGGGAATTGTGCCCTTTTTAAATTCCCAGTGCTCATATACCCGTTTTTTAATTGAAATCACCTTATTCCAAGGGATGAAGTTTACCTTCTTATTCTTGGCGAAAAGAGTTAAACCCTCTTGTGAAATATGTAATTTTTCGGCGAAACTCTTGTATTCTCGTATTCTTTCCTGTTTTAAATGGTATAATCCAAAGAGAGGAACCAACAATATTATAATTATAACAAGAATGTGAAACTTGTTAATTAAATAAAAAAACATAATGAAAAGCGCAAAAAGAAATGCGCCTATTGTTAACATTAACTCTATTAGCCAAAACCTCTGATATGCGAAAATAAGACCTCACAATTCTATGATCTAAATCGTTTGCAATCTCCATTATACCATCCTCATCCAGACCAAAATTTGTTCTTTATTTTCTCTCCTTTTTACCCAACACATCAGCGCTTGACCAACTTTTATCATTTTACTTCATTGGCGCGCTCCAACCCTCTTTTACCAAACATTTAATTACCCCTCAAACTTCTCGTTTTGATGTGTGGGTAAAGCATCCTTTGATTAAGCCACAGCGCATAGAGGCGAGGGAGTACCAGTTGAACATAGCGAGAAGTTGTTTGAGCGGAAACACCCTTGTGGTTCTCGGCACAGGGCTTGGAAAAACGGTGATAGCGACGATAGTCATTGCGGAGGTTCTTTACAGAAAGGGAGGAAAGGCATTATTTCTCGCTCCCACAAAACCCCTCGTGGAACAGCACAGAAAAACTCTTGAAGAATTTTTGAATGTAGATGGTATAATTTCATTCACTGGAGAGGTCAAGAGGGAGAAGAGGGAAAAATTGTGGAAAGAGGCGAAGGTTATAATTTCCACTCCGCAGGTTGTTGAAAACGATATAGCTAGGGGTATTGCAAAGATGGATGATGTGAACATTGCGGTTTTTGACGAAGCGCACAGGGCAGTGGGAAACTATTCCTATGTATTCATTGCGGAACACCTTAAAAAAGATGCTCTCATAATGGGAATAACCGCATCGCCCGGAGGAGATGAGGAAAGAATAAGGGAAGTTATTGAAAATCTAAGGATAGAGAATGTGGAGATAAGGACCGAGGATGACCCCGATGTTAGGAAATACATAAATCCGATAAAAATAAAACTCGTCAGAGTTAGAATGCCCGAGGAACTCGGAGAAATATACGAAGAAATAAAGTCCCTCTACGAGGAAATTGTTGGGAAGGTTCGGGAGGAATTCAAGTTATTCATAACGAAGAAAAAGGTAACGCGGGGAGATTTACTCCGCGCTCAGGAAGAGGTTCAGAAGGCCATAGCGGAAGGAAAGGATGCTTATTATACTGCCTTATCTTTAATTACCGCCGCAATAAAGATAGATTACGCCATAGAAAACCTTGAAATTCAGGGATTTGAGGCCTTCCTGAATTATTTGGAAAAGATAGTGGATGAGGGAAACAGGAGAGGTGGAACTAAGGCTGCGAGGATGCTCATAGACCACCCGAAGTTCATAAAAGTGTACGCGAAAGCAAAAGAATACGAGAAAAAGTTCAGGGAAAGGAATCCCAAACTTCTTGTTCTAAAGGATTTGCTTGACGAATTCTTTGAAAAGAATCCGGAGGGCAGGGCAATAGTTTTTGCCCAGTACAGGGAGACAGCAAGGATTATTGTAGATTATCTAAACAAAAATCCGAAGATAAGGGCAGTGAGATTCGTCGGTCAAGCGAGCAGGGATGGAGATAGAGGACTTAGACAAAAAGAGCAGATAGAGCTCATAGAAAAATTCAGAAAGGAGGAGTTCAATGTTCTTGTGGCCACGAGCGTAGCCGAGGAAGGTCTGGATATACCGCAGGTGGATGTTGTGATTTTTTATGAAGCAGTGCCTTCCGAGATAAGAACGATACAGAGGAGGGGCAGAACGGGAAGGAGAAAGATGGGGACCGTGTATATTCTAACAACGGAAAAAACAAGGGATGTTGCCTATTTCTTCTCGAGCAAGGCGAAAGAAAAAAAGATGAAGAGGCAGATAGAGAAACTGAGAGAAATTCTGAAGAAAAGCAAAAAAGTTAAAGTAGGAATTTCCACCGAAGTTCCTCTTGATAAGAAAATCGAAAAGAAAAAGGGCCAGTTATCTCTCACCGATTTTTTTAACGATTCTCAATCGTTGAGGATAATAGCGGATTCTAGAGAGTTCGGAAACGAAGTAATAAGAAATTTAATAAGGGATGGGGTTGCGGTGGAATCAAAGAATCTTGATGCGGGAGATTATGTTATATCCGATAGAGTAATAGTGGAAAGAAAAAGCGCTGGAGATTTCGTGAAATCAATAGTGGATGGTAGGCTATTCCAGCAGGTAAAGGCGATGAAAGAAATGTACGATGTTTGCATAATAATAGTGGAGGGAGATATAACCTCTGTTAATTTCAACCAGAACGCCGTGATGGGTGCTTTAGCCTCTCTCTTGGTTGATTTCAAAGTACCCGTTATATTTACCAAAAGTCCCAAGGAAACCGCAGAATTAATAAAGAGCATGGCTAGAAGGGAGAAATCGAGGGGGAGGGAAGTGGCGGTGAACAGGAGGAAGAAGGGAACCACCATGCAAGAAAGGCAGAGAGCGGTTGTGGAAGCGCTACCCAACATATCCGCCACTCTCGCTAAAAGGTTGCTCAGCGAACTGGGCAGCGTGAAAAATGTAATTAACGCGGATGTATCTTCCCTCATGAGCGTGAGAGGAATAGGTAGAAAAACTGCGGAGGAGATATACGAGGTCGTTAATTCCGATTACAGAGGTGATGAAGAATGAAGGTATATACCGACTATGTGAGAATAAGCACGAAGGGAGAAGTGGACATGATTGATATAACGGAAGATGTTCAAAGGATTGTGAGTAAGTCGGGCATAAAAAATGGAATGGCTCTCGTTTTCTGCGTTGGCTCAACTTGCGCTGTAACCACAATAGAATACGAGCCCGGGTTGAAAAAAGATTTTCCCGATGCATTGGAGAGACTGTTCCCTAAAAATATTCCATACGAGCACCACAAAACCTGGCATGATGGAAATGGACATTCGCATGTGAGGGCATCTTTTCTCAAACCTGATCTTACGGTGCCGGTGGTGAATTCAAGATTAACCCTAGGCACATGGCAGCAGATAGTTTTCGTGGAACTGGACATTAGAAGGAGGAACAGAGAAATAGTGGTTCAGGTGATGGGAGAATGAAGGTATTGATATACCAATCGGAAATGCATTCTGGAATCGGCGAGGCAATTTCAAAGTTGGAGAGGATAGTTGAAAATAATCCCGCAGATATCTATGTTTTTCCCGAACTCTTTTTAACAAACTACCTCATAAGAGATGAAATATATCGCCAATCACTCTCAAAAGATTCCGAGAAAATAGAGAAAATTGTGGATATATCCCGCAAAAAAAATTGCACGATAATAGCGGGATTTCCCGAGAAATTTGAAAGGGAAATTTACAACTCCGCATTGGTAGCCGCCAACGGCGAAAAGTATGTTTACAGGAAAATACACCTTCCCAATTTCGGACCCTTTGAGGAGAAAATTTACTTTAGCGCTGGGGATGAAGAATTGATTGTGGATATTGGAGAAACAAAAATAGGCGTGCAGATATGCTATGATTTGTTCTTCCCTGAACTCAGCAAAACCCTCGCGCTCAGAGGGGCGGAGATAATAGTCAATATTTCCGCAAGCCCGGTAATAAGTAAAAAATACTTTGAAACTCTAATTCCAGCGAGGGCTATTGAAACTACAACATTCTTCGTGTACGCAAACTGGGCTGGAACGCAGAGGAATATGGTATTCTGGGGAGGGAGCAGGGTGGTAAAACCCTCTGGCGATGTAGTATCTATCGGGAAATATTTTGAAGAGGATTTGGTTATTGCGGAAATAAATCTGGATGAAATAGATGCGTTCAGAAGAGTGAGACCCGTTTTAAAAGATACTGTCTGGAGGTGGTTCTGATGTATACCGATGAAGAAATCAAGGTTATATGGTCGGAAATATTCTTGCAGAAGGGGTATGTGAAGAAAATAGGAATTCTGGCAGAGAGCTATCCGGATGAAAAAAGTCTCTATGTGAGCTTTAAAGACATAATGGATGTGAATTCGGAATTTGCCGATTACATTCTGAGAGATGCCGAAAGATGCATCTTGCTCGGAGAGGATAAAATAATGGATTTGCTGCCATCCACCTTCATAGCAAAGGAACTGGAGGAGAGAAGGGATAGAATTAATCTGAGAATATACGACATTCCCAGCAGAATTGCGCAGAAGGATATTAGAAAACTCAGGTCCTCCCATCTCGGCATGCTCATAAAAGTCAGGGGAATAGTTAAGATGGTAAGCGAGGTAAGACCGAGAATAAGTCACGCCGCTTATATATGTTCGGAGTGCGGCGGAATAAACATAGTGGAACAGAAGGAATTTGATAGGATGCGTGACCCCATAAAATGCGAATTCTGCGGTAAGCCGAAGGGAAAGGCAAAATTCACATTTTCTGAGGAATTTTCAAGGTTCGTGGATATACAGAAGGCCACCGTACAGGAGAATCCCGAGGACCTGAGAGGGGGAGAGCAACCGCAGAAAATCCTTTGTTATTTGGAGGACGATATCGCTGGTGAAATATACCCGGGAGATAGGGTTACGCTCAACGCAATTCTGAAAGCGAGGAGGGAGAAATCCACAAGTCAGGAATACACACTGTATCTCAAGGTTTTGAGTGTTGAGAAGGAGCAATCCATGGAGGATATAAAACTCACGGATGAGGACATAAGGGAAATAAGGGAATTGGCCAAGGACCCGCATATAATTGAGAAGTTGAGGGATTCAATAGCACCCACAATTTACGGCCATGAAAAGATAAAGGAAGCATTGGCACTCCAGATGTTCGGAGGCGTGAAGAAAAATATAGGTGGAACCACGATAAGAGGAGATATACATGTGCTTTTGGTTGGCGATCCTGGAACGGCCAAAACCCAGCTTCTGAGATATATGGCCAAACTCGCTCCCCGGGGCTGGTACGCCGGAGGTAAAATGAGTACGGCTGCGGGTTTAACGGCAACCGCAGTAAGGGATGAAGAGGGTAGGTGGACATTAGAGGCGGGAGTTCTTGTACTCGGTGATGGAGGTTATGTGGCCATAGATGAAATAGATAAGATAGACAAAAACGAACTATCCGCGGTTCTGGAAGCCATGGAAAGTCAAACTATTACCGTTGCGAAGGCGGGTATAAACGCGCAGCTAAACGCGAGATGTTCCATACTCGCCGCAGCAAACCCCAGATACGGAAGATTCAACCCAAATATGGAGATAATACCGCAGATAGATTTGGACCCTGCCCTTCTCTCAAGGTTTGATGTTATATTCAAAATACTCGATACTCCAAACGAGGTTGAGGATGATAGGGTTGCCAGACACATGCTTGAAACTCACTATGAGGGAGAGAAAGCTAGGGCCGCTGAGGAGGGCACGGTTGTTACTGAGCCTCCCGGAATAAAGCCACCGATACCCCGCAATTTGTTCAGGAAATATGTGGCTTATGCGAGAAACCATGTATTTCCCGTGATGAATGACGATGTGAAAGAACTGATCAGGAGGAAGTATGTACAGCTAAGAAGAGAATCCCAAAATGCAGATACCATCGCCATTACACCCAGACAGCTGGAGGCGATAATAAGATTCGCAGAGGCCTCGGCCCGCGCTAGACTCAGCGAGGAAGTTACAAAGGAGGATGCGGAAAGAGCCATAAGCATAGTTATGTTCTTCATAAAGGATGTTGCTACAACTAAGGAAGGAGCGGCGGATGTCACCATGCTAACTTCGGGAATTCCTTCTAGCATGAGGCAGAAAATATCCGCTGTTCTGTCCATAATAGAAGAACTTCAAAAGGAATCTGGCGAAGCGCATTACGATGAGATAGTGAGAATCTGTGCGGAAAAAGGCATAGCCTATTCCGAGGCATCTGAAATAATAGAGAGATTGCACAAAGAAGGAAGAATTATTGAAAGGACGAAGGGTATATATGTGCTCGTCGGATGAACTAAACATATCGCTTAAAATAATGAGAGTACGGGGAGAGGTCATGGTCGCAGCATGCGATAGGGAAATCCTAGGCAAATACTTTGAGGAAGGTGAGTTTCACATTGAGGTTAAAAAAGATTTTTACCACGAAGTTTTCGTGAGCAGGGAAACTTTCGTTAACGCATTGAAAACAGCGACAATAGCCAATTTGGTAGGGGAGAGAGTTGTGAATATAGCGATAGAAGAAGGGTTCGTTGATGAAGAGAATGTTCTCAGAATTCAGGGAATTCCATACGCCCAGATGGTAAAACTATTCGTATAAAAATAAAATGGAGAAGAATAATGGGATCCTTTCTACTCTATAATTAGTGTCTATGAGGTATAGAATATTTTCACCATCTATAGGGAGTTAACTTCAAATATGAGAAGGAGTATATCCCTCAACTGGAAAAAATAAAAGGAGGTGAAAAAAGTTATGGAGGATGATAGCGATGGCAGTCGGCATCCACATTATTGCGGACCTCTACGGTGTGGATAGCAGGCTGCTGGAGAGAGCAGAGAGCATGATGAATGTTATTGAAGAGGCAGTGAAATTTGCAAAACTGACGAAGGTTTCTTCTGACTATTATCAATTTGAGCCTTTTGGTGCAAGCGGCGTTGTTTTAATAGCGGAATCCCATCTGTCTTTCCACACATGGCCAGAGCACGGCTTGGTTACATTGGATATATACACCTGCGGTGCCCCCGAAGAGGCCGAGAAAGCGTATCAATACATACTGGAAAAACTTAAGCCCGAAAGAGTTGAGGTGGTTTTTGTTGAAAGAGGAAAGGAAGTACAGGAGGATAAGAAACCAGATATTGAGGAGTCTGAGCAGAGGTAACAAGAGCATCTGGGAAGTCATCGTAAATCAGGATACGCATCTGAGCGAAGCATTAGAGATAATTAGCAATATGCTGGAAAATGGCGAAATTGCTGTTGAAGATTCAAAGTTGAAAATTAACAGAGATTACAAATTCCCGCTCAAAAATGTTAGGTGCGATTATTGCGATGGTAGAGGTATAACAATTAAAGAACTCTCATACGCCTATGAAAAGTATATTGAAATGGTAAAAGATAGACCCTCCCCCGTGGAGGATTATGATCAAGGATATATTGCTCCTGAAGATGTTATGAGACGCGTTGCGTTCATGTACGAAAGGGGCGATGTTGAAGGTACAAGAATAATGATAATCGGTGATGATGACCTCTGCAGTTTGGCCCTCGCCTCCACAGAAATGCCCGAAAGAATTACCGTTATGGAGATAGATGAACGATTGGTAAATTATATAAATAAAATGGCGGAGAAATACGGATTTAATGTGGACGCTCATATTTTTGATGCCAGAAAGGATTTGCCAAAAGAATTTGAGAAATCATATGATGTTTTTGTAACCGATCCCGTTGAAACCATACCTGGAATCGCCCTATTCCTTTCCCGTGCGGTTTCTTCGCTGAAGGAGGAGGGTGATGCCGGATATTTCGGATTAACTCATTTGGAATCCTCGCTAAAAAAATGGAAAAAGATAGAAGAAATGCTTCTTCAAATGAATTTTGCAATCACGGATATGCTCAGGGATTTCAGCGTATATCCCAACGAAGGAAATATAGAGATTTCGCTGAACAATTACCTCGTTTACAGAAAAATAGAGAAGTTGCTTGGAAAATCTGTTAAGCCAGATGTTGATTTTTACCGCTCCACGCTAATAAGGGTGGAAGCTGTGGATACCCCCGAACCTCTTGTAAAAGGAGATGTTGAAATAACAAAAGAAATGTATGTGGATAATGAATCCTGGGTTACCGCGCTGGCCACCAAGGAGGTGTAATAATAATGATTAACCTCGTGCCGCGAAAGGTATTTTTCACAAAGGGTGTGGGAAGACATAAAAGTAAACTCGTATCTTTTGAAAGAGCGCTCAGAGATGCCGGCATAGCGCAGTTCAACCTCGTGGAGGTCAGCAGCATATTTCCGCCAAATGCCGAAATAATTCCCAAAGAAGAGGGGCTAAAGCTTCTAAAGCCCGGACAGATTGTTTTCGTTGTCCTCGCGAGAAATGAGTCAAACGAACTGAATCGTCTTATAGCGGCTTCTGTGGGACTTGCAGTCCCGAGGGATAGAAATCTCCATGGTTATATCAGTGAGCATCACAGTTTTGGAGAAACAGAAGAGGTTGCGGGAAGTTATGCAGAGGATTTAGCCGCGGAGATGCTGGCTTCCACGCTGGGGCTAAGTTGCCATCTGGTGTGGGACGAGGAAAAGGAGATATGGAAACTCGACGACAGAATACTTCTCACCATGAATATAACTTCCACCGCTGTTGTTGAAAAGCCGGGCGAGTGGACGACAGTGGTTGCGGCCGCCGTTCTGATACCATGAACCCGTATATACGATTGCTGAGGCCCATTAACTGCGTAATGGCTTCGCTAGCGGTTCCGGTGGCAATATTCATAATGAATCAGGAATTTATACAGACGAAATACATCATTGTTGGAATCGCATCAGTAATAGTTTTTCTGGTAACTGGAGGGGGGAATGCGCTAAACGATTATTCTGACAGGGAAGTTGACAAGATAAATCATCCGGACAGGCCCATACCTTCCGGTGAGATTTCCCCGAAGAATGCCCTAATATTGTCAATAATTCTTTTCTCTGTTTCGGTGGTATTGGCATATCTCTTTTTGGATTTTCTTACGGCAATCGTGGTTGTTTTAGCAATATTTCTTCTCGGAGTTTATGAAGGATTCACAAAAAGATTGGGCTTCGTGGGAAATTTGAATGTCAGCGCGCTTGTGGGATTAATTTTCATTTACGCCGGATTTCTCACGCACGAGTATTTCAAATCTTTATTTCCATTTCTTCTGGCATTTCTTTCCAATGTGGGAAGAGAGATAGCGAAGGATATAGAGGATGTTTCCGGCGATGTCGACAGAAAAACATTGCCTATGAGAATAGGAATTACGAAGGCAAGGGAAGTATCTTCTTCGTTTTTCTTGGCAGCCGTGGCTTTGAGTCCTCTTCCCTACTTCTTCTCCCTGTTCTCCATTTATTATATACCTGTTGTCATCGTTTCTGATATTATATTCGTTCTCGCCGCCATAACGGTTTTTTACAATGCCGGGAAAGCGCAGCGAATTTCCAAAATAGCCATGGTATTCGGTCTTCTCGCGTTTTTTGCTGGCGGATTTTGATTATTCTCTAAGTTCACCGAATGTTGTAATTCTCTCAGCAAAAGCGTTGTGTTTATGTATGCTCTCCTCACTTTCGCATCCAACCACAACTCTGCATTCATCAGGCATATCCGGATATTTTTCCAGCAACCTTTTCAGAATATCTCTGACCACATCCTCTACAAATTTCGGATTGTTGTGCGCTCTCCAAACAACCTCAGCCTCCTCCTGCCTTTTAAGTATTTCGTATGTGGGTGAGGATGCCGATTCTTCCGCTATTTCTATCAACTCATCGGCATCAACTTCATAACCATCTATTACATCCATCATTATGGTTATCACCCCTCTTTGATTGTGAGAAATCACAGGAATGTTTTTGGGAAAGCTTTTGTAGTATATACTTCTCGTGTTTTCCATTGCGCATGGACATACCATCATGGCTATTACTTCAACGCCTATCATTTTCTTCCCTTTCTCACCCCTCCTCTTTGATGCCAAAGCGAAAAGAGAGTATTTCTCTATGCTTTTCTTTCCAGAGGGTCTCGTTCTTTCAAGAAAATAATCCGTGCATATCCTTACCTCAGCATAGTTTGCATAGTCATGCTTTTTCAGAAGTTTATCCACTATATCCTCAGCAAGATACTCTATCCCCCTGTACTGCTTTCTCGTACTAAGGTCCACAATTTCGCTCACTATCTCCACACTCCTTGACATATCCGAGCCTTTCCTCTCCGCAGGCAAATCTACGAAAGCGTCTATCGTGCCTATGAGATTTACAGATTTCTGGGGGCGCTGTATTACCAACGGCTTCTTTATTCCCCGCACACCAACCCTCGTGAGTTTGAACTTCGCTTCGGGAGACATCCTCTGTACATCCGGAAGCATAAATATGGGTATGCAGTTTTGTGTTATAAAACCGTCGCCTTCGGAATTACTGCCAAATGCTATCTACAGTATCTCCGGATGGGTTAGATGGGAATCACCTCCTGAGGGGGAGGAGTTGTTGTGCTTGTATAATTGATAAGAAGATTAGGGGTATATGGGGATACTAAGGATATAGAGATAGAGAGAGATGCCAAGAATAAGGTAGAGCGAAGAGAAAGGTTCAGGGAAAGAAGTTTGTAAATTAGGGATATGGAGAAAGCGAGAAGGATGAAGAAATATCTTATTAGGATGTTGGTGGATTTGGATTTGATAGGGCAGTTTTGGATAAGCGGAATTCTGTTTCTATGATCCTTCGCTTCCGATATATTTGGCGGATTAGGTGATGTTAGAGTTTGAGCAGCGATGAATATAGAGAGTGGTTAGCACTTCGTTATTTAGATTGTAGTCAAATTTAGCGTTGGGATTATCGCATTTGCTTATCGTATTCTTAATCTTAGGAGTTTTACGGGCATGAATCACATACTTAACACCCAGTTCTTCCATCTTCT
>Ga0190313_1000912_pt1 | contig 16582 bp, 17 predicted proteins | sample 4870071011_MG_FD_169989 | JGI IMG/M metagenome (GOLD analysis project Ga0190313, IMG submission 169989) | Hydrothermal vent sediment bacterial communities from Southern Trench, Guaymas Basin, Mexico - 4870-07-10-11_MG | ecosystem: Environmental > Aquatic > Marine > Hydrothermal vents > Sediment ...
AAGAAAAAATATACATTATAAACACTAGTATTATGGTTAAAGTAGTCTCAATTAGTAATAAAGAAGACAATATTAGGAAACTTTGGATGCCATTAAAAAAAAGTATTGATACTGACAACTATCAAGCGATACTTTCTGATAGCAGTATAGACAGAGATTATGAAAGAATTTCTCCTGACTTATTAAGAAAATGGGCCGAAACTAAAGCATTACCAGCCTTAATTAATCATGAAAATAAGATGGAAAAATTAGCAGGAGGATGGAGAAATTTTAGATTTATACAAAAAGATGGACACTATGGTTTAATGGCTGATTTATATATTTTTAAATCAAATCCTAACACTAATTGGCTAAAAGAATTATTAGAAGAAGCAGAAGAGTTTGGCATACCTATAGGAGTATCAATATCAGCAATTCCTAAATCACATGTTGATGGTAATATTGAAAAAGATGGTTATAAAAGAATGTGGACTGATGCAGAACTAGTAGAGGCCACATTAACTCCAATTCCATCCAATAGAAATGCAGCAGTAGTCTCGAGATATAAATCTTATGATGCAATAGCAAAACAATTTGACTTAGATAACTACATAGAAAATACTAAACTAATAGAAAAGAAAGTAGTAAAAAGAGGAAACAAATGGTGTGTTATTCATTGCCATGGTCCTGATGCAGGTAAACCAATAAAATGCTTTGACACTAAAGAAGAGGCTCTAAAAATGCATAGAGCTATAATGGCAAACAAAAACAAGGAATATGAAGATGAACTAATTGAGAAAAAAGAGAAGCCACCAAAAGAATGGTGGAATAGATGTATGGATGCTACTCATAATAATGCTCAATTATGTGGATGGATATGGTATCATAGAAAGAAAGAATTAGACGGAGATACTATATCCAAAATATTAAAAGAAATCGAGGAGGAGATTACTATGGAAGATGAAAAATTAAATGAACAAGTAGAACAACCTCAAGAAGAAGTTAAAGAAGAGGTTAAAGAAGAACCTAAAGAAGAATTAAAAGAGGAAAATAATGCTCAAGAAGAGAAATCATTTGACATAGAAGAACTAAAAGAGGAATTAAAGAAACACGTAGAAAACGTGATAAAAGAAGCACTAAAAGAATTAAAAGAAGAACCTAAAGAAGAAGTTAAAAAAGAAAATAGAAAAGCAGAGTTAAAAGGATATTTTGAAGAAAACTCTGTAGAAGAAACTCAAATAAATAAATCATTATCAAAAGAGGAATACTCTTTAAGAGATTCCTTAAGGTTATTATAAAGGAGGAGATTAAAAATGGAAGCAACATTCGGAAAAGGTTTTGGACAAACAAATTGGGAACAATTTGGAATTTCTCCAGCAGATGCTACTGTTGAAGCAATAGGACAAGTTTATGCTGGTGGAATTGACAAATCAGAATATGATTATAATAGAAATCTATTAAAACAAATAAATAAAGAGTATCATGAGAGAATAGAAAAAATAGGAACAACTACAAACGAAACAGCAGTAGGAACTAACTATTCAACTACAAGCGGAAATATTCCAACATTAATTCCACTATGGTTAAGTCCTGATATTATTAACTTATCTCAAAAAGATACTCCAGTTTATGCTTTATTACCAAAAATGGCTGTAAAAGGTAAATGGTTTATCTGGAATAAAGCACAATTCAATAGTAATAGTGCTCAATTCTTAGCAGAAGATGCAGCATTATCAGAAAATGATGACACATATACACAAGCACAAGTTCAAATGAAGTATTGTTATGCTGTTGGAAGAGTAACAGGCCCAATGCAAGTTCATACAAGGGGCTACATAGACATGGAGAGACAAGAAATATTAATGAAGACAAGAGCCTTACTACAAAAATTAGAATATACAATATTAAATGGAGATACAGGTAGTGACGCTAATGAATTCGATGGTTTTGGTAAATTAATAACAACAAATGCAACGACATTAAATGATAGTATAAGTATAAGTGCCATAAGGAATGCTATACTATATGCTAAACAAGGTGGAACTACTTTCAGCGAGACAATCGGTGGGGGTAATCCAGACTTAATAATTACAGATTTAGCAACATATAACGATATAAAAGCACTATTAGACCCATATCAAAGATATGTAAATACTACAAACATAGCATGGGGTATCGAGACATTCACATTCGATGGAATTCCAGTAGTAGCAAGTAAATTCATGACAACAACATCAGGAAGTAAATCATTATATGTAATAGACACTTCAGTAGTAAGATTAGGTGTAGCATTAGATATAACATTTGAGAGACTAGCAAAGACAAACGATTCAGATAAATTTATGATTAAATGGTATGGAGCATTAATAGTATTAAACGAGAGATATTGTGCAAAGATTACAAGTATCTCTTAAACTTTTTTTATTTTATTTAGTTTAAGTTAAATAGAGTAAAAAGGTGATGGACATGGTAAAAGCAAATAAATATTATCCAGGATTAAATAATGAATTACAAATAAAGGGTTTAATAGTTAATCAGGTTAGCAAATCAGCCAATTATACAACGACTAAAAACGATTTCATTATAGGAGTAGATACCTCAAGTGCAGCCGTGACTATAACATTAAGCTCAGATTCAGTAGAAGCAGGTAGAGTAGTTATAATTAATGACGAAGGTGGAAATGCTGGAAGTAATAACATAACAATTGCTACAGAAGGAAGTGAAACAATAGATGGAAGTGCTACAGCAACAATTTCAACAAACAATGCTTCATTAAGACTATATAGTAATGGAACAAATTGGTTCACATTTTAAACTCTTTAATTTAGATTTAAAATGAAAAAATTTAAAACAATAAGTAAATGGGTAGAATTCCTTAATGGAAAAATCCGTAGAAAAAAGGTAAATAAAGGTGGTGAAGATGGCAATAAAAAGAAGAAAAATAATCTTAACAACAGACGCAAGCGGAAGCGCAAGTGAAACAATATTTATGCCTTCTAAATTACATACTATAAAAATAGACTATGCTTCGGATGTATCTTCTGGATGTGATACTACAATTAAAAACGATTTAGGAGAAACAGTCTATTCTAAAACTGATAGTAATACTGATGTAATAGTCTCTCCAAGAAAGTTAGTTCAAGACAACACGGGAGCAGATATATCAGGAGAATATGATTATTACACAGGAAATCATTGGACTATAACAATAGCACAAGGTGGAGCAAGTAAAATAATTAATATGACTTTAATGTTTGAGGTGTAAACCTATGGCAAAAAGGGGACAATCAAACGGAACAGGTAAATACTTAAGTTATAGAGAATATTTGGAGTTTAAGGATTATTTAGAAAAGAGAATGGATATGATGAGAGATGAATTAAAAGAGGAAATTGCAAGAATAAGAACAAATGATTTAAACCATATAGAAAAGAAAATAGATAGAATAGAAGTAACATTAGCAGAATTAAGTTTTGAATTTAGAAGTAAGTTTGAAGGTATAATGAAATATCTAATAAAAATATCAATAGCACTTATAAGTGTTGGATTAAGTGCGGGATTAGGAATACCAAAAATATTGGAGTGGATATTTTAAAATGGCATATACAACATATCAAGATGTATTTAATATGACTGGATTAACAAGTAATGATATAGATACTTCTATAGTAGAGGATTTTATCGATTATGCAGATGCTTACATAAAAGAAAAATTAAGAAAAACATATGACACACCATCTTTATTTACCGATTATTTTGACACCCAAGAAAATCCTTATCACATAGATTGGGAAGATGAAGGTGGAATAATAACTGGAAAAAAACCATTTTGGAATAGTAGACATAGATTTAAATTAAAATGGAGCCCAGTTACTAAAATTCAAAATGTTTGGATATTAGAAAAAGGTAAAAAAATAGATGCTGTTTATTCTTACTATAATTCGAGTTATACTGATAATACAGACAATGCTAATCAAGTAGGAGAAGATTTATTTTATCCTTTTAGTGATTCTCCAAGTGTAGGAGATTACTTATATATTGGATGTGATTATAAGTTTTTATCTGTATTTATTAATTTAGCAGTAGATGGAGCAGGCGGGACATGTGAATGGGAATATTATAATGGCTCTTCCTGGACATCTTTAAGTGTAAGCACAGATACAACTAATGCTGATAATTTATTAACATCTGGAAAGATTTACTGGGATAAACCTTCAGATTGGGAAACAACAACAACAATAAACGGATATGAATATTATTGGGTTAGAATTAAGGTAACAGGAACATATACAACAGCCCCAAAGATAGAAAATATGTATTTCGGACAAGATGATGTTATTCAAGAGGAATTAAATCCTTATCAATATAATTGGTATACTAATGGAATTGTACTATTAAGAGATAGTGAGTTATCTTCGGAAGCAAGATATGTAAGAATAGATTACTATGCAGGAGCTACAAGTGTACCAACATTAGTAAAAGAATTATCAACGGTTTTAGCCTCAATCTCAAGTTTAATTATGAAGATGGGGGGGAGTTTTGATGATGCAGTTTCATATTCCTTAGGCTCTCTACAAGTAAGCAAAGGAGAACCTTATGCTCAGTTAAGAATGACAGCATTAGAATTAATGAAAAGAAGAGATGAATTATTTAAAAAATTAGGAGTTAATGTAGTTATAATTACAACATAGGAGGAGATTATGATGAAAGATAAGTTAAAATTAGAAGGATGGATACATATAGAACACTATGATAAAAATGGTAATTTAAAAAATATTAGAGAAGTAAAAAATCTTATTGTAAATGCAGGAATTCAAGAAGTAGCAAAATTAATCGGAGCAGGATTAGGCGGGACAGCATTTCAATATGTTCAAACAGGAACAGGAACTACTTCTCCAACAGCAAATGATACAGATTTAGAAAGTGCTACAGGAAGTAGAGTCTCAGCAACAGTAACTAATGAAACGACAACAGTAACAGGAGATACGGTTCAATTTGTATCTACTCATAGTTATACAAGTAGTTTAGCAATAACAGAAGCAGGTATATTTAATGCTTCTTCTGGTGGAACAATGTTAGCAAGGCAAGTATTTTCAGCAATAAACGTAGAAAATGGGGATACAATACAATTAACGTGGAAAGTAGTCTTATCATAAACTAAGAAACAAATATAAGCATAAGAATATAATAAGATACTATGGTAGATTATAAGAAAACAGCAATAATTGGAACTATACTTTTTATTTCTATTTTAAGTAGTATTAATTATCTTTCTGTAGATGATATTAAACAATTATTAGATGAAAATCCTTATTCTCAAATAATTGTAGCCTCTGGATTAAAAGATGGACAAAGGATAGAAATTATTTCGAGAAGTATAGACCCAAATATATCTTATTATAAATATAGATTAGAAGGTAATCAATTAAAAGCATATATAGAAAGAGACTTAATTTACTCCTCAGAATGGGCTTTATACAATGGAACAAGGAGAATTGTATATAGAGAAACTAAAAATCCAAATTTAACCTATACAGAAACTACGGCTCAAATAACTGAAGAAATGGACTATTTTTTAGATAGTAGACATACTAATTACATAGGAACACTAAAGAGAATTATACATATAACTCCTAATTTTATGAAAGAAACTATAAATTTTACAAGTAATTATACGGGATTAAGATTACAATATTTAATATTCCCAGACAATGAAAATAATGGAATAAGTATAGATTTAGATGAAAATGGAACTACTTATTTTAACTTTAAAGATTTCTTATTAAATTGGAGTGTAGATAGTGATAAGGTCTCAAGTGTATACAAAAAAGGTTATCCTTATGCTCCAGATAGAATTTGGATTAATTTTAAACGAAATGAATATAATATAGACCCTACGATAAGAATAGGATTATATGAGATTTATTATGACATAGCAAATAAAACTATGTTTGGTAAAGATATAGGAAGAGAATATAAAGCAGACTTAACCTATGGGGATTTACCAATTGTTTTAAAAGTAAATAGAGATATGCTTTTACCAAAAAATCTACTAAAAATATTAAAAAGACACTCTCAAAATTTAGAATTTAAGAATTCTTATATAGAAATAGCAACAAATAAAACAATTAATCATTCAAAATGGATAAGTAATATTTCATGCCAAGTTATAGGTTATAATATCACTAATTTATCTAATGGAACAATAATAAATCAAACATTAACAAATTGCACCGATAATGGATATTGGAATAATTGGACAGATTGGAAGTGGGAATGGAAAAAGTTAAATAAAGATGTAATGTTAAAAGCAAATGAATTCTACTTAATCAATATACATGCTGATTGGAAAGCAGGATTAGGTGAGAGAAAAGTAGATGTTGTTCCTTCTATAAATAATCTTCCTTTCTCTGATTTAGCATGGTGGAATGTTAATTGGCATGTAAGAAAACAACTTAATTTTACATCAACTCAATCAGCAAATAATTATGCAGTAAGGGTAAATATTACTTATGATAGTGATATGCAGAGTGATTTTGATGATATAAGATTTATAGACAATGACAATGAATTAGAATATTGGTTAGAAAATAAATCTGATGGAAACTGGGCTGTATATTGGGTTAAGGTAAATTTAACAAATGGTGTTAAATCTATTTATGTATATTATGGTAATCCATCTGCAACTACAACAGCAGAAATTTTTTCAAACTTCTTTGAGCATATTAGAGATATACTTACATTTGATGCAGATAATGATAAAGTATATTCTATAAAAGATGGAACTGAATGGACAGCAACTAAAGCTGGTTCTCCAACTGTTGAGGGAAAGGATTTTGATTACAATACAGGTATTCAAGTTGACAATACAGACACAAGCAACTACTATTATTTTAACTTAAGTGATAGATATGACTTTGAAAACAATTTTTATATAGAATTTACTACTAATGCTACAAATTATTTATCAGGAAGTGCAACACCACATAGAAATATTATTTCAAAAAGAGTAGACACAGAAGAGAGAGGTGATTATATTGTAGATGTTGATACAAATGAAACAGGAATAACAATTGAATTTTATTTATATGAAAAAAGTGCGACATCAAATGCAGTATCATGTTATAAAGATGGTATAGAAAAAATAAGAAGGTTGGGAGTTCAATTAACAAATAATTCAAATCAAGTAAACTTTTATGTGAATGGAGAAAATATTTGCACTGAAAGTATATCTTCTTCATACTTAAAAAATAACACACAACCATTTTATATCAGTTATAGGGGTCAAGAAGAAGAGTATGGAAGTGGAAGTTTTGAGTATATTGTAATTGGAGATGATACTTCAAACACTCCAGATTCAATTTTATATTTAGAAACTGAACCTACACAGACATGGGGTTCAGAAGAACAATTTAAAATTATCAAATATTTTGATTCTAACTTAAATAATACTAATCCATTTTTAGGTGAATATGTTAAATTTAGTGCAAGATGGACTACTGATACAGGAAGTTTAAATGAATATATATTTTCATGGAATGCTTCAGGAAGTTGGGTAAATGATACAGCAGTAAGTTTTTCAGAGACAAATAATTCATGGAGTAATATAACAAAACTTATAGAAACTTCATATGAAGGAGAATGTATAGGATGGAAAATTTATGCAGATTTAGAGACAGGAGAGAAGAATGCTACTAAAACAGAAACATTTACAGTTAAAAGAACAGAATTAAAAGTTTCATTAAATGCCCCAAGTAATAAATCTTGGGATAATACTGATGTAAGTTTTAATTATACTCCTATATCAGCATTAGGAATTAAAAAAGCATATTTATATACTAATGAAAGTGGGAATTGGGCAAGTGTAGAAACAAATGATTCTATAATAACAAATAATACTATAAACACAATAGAACACACCTTTACTTCCAATGGAACTTTTATATGGGCTATAAAAATAGAAAATGAAAATGGATATACTAATTTTTCAGCAAATAATTATACAATAAAAATAGATTGGACAGAACCTTATGTAAATATAACAAGACCAAAGAATGAAACATACTCTTCAGTAGAATTAGATTTTAACTTTTCAGTTTCAGACAAGGAAAGTGGAGTAGATATATGTTGGTATAGTTTAAATAATAATGATAATAAAACTCTTCCAGGATGCCAAAATACTACTATAGGATTAGATGAAATGGTAGATGGATTAAATCACTTAATACTTTACGCTAATGATAGTGCTGGAAATGTAAACAAATCAGAAGTTTATTTTACTAATAATATAGAAAAAATAATTGAATGGAACTTTGTTAATGCTTCTAATTTTACATGGAATGGGCCAATAGTAGGACAAGATAATTATTGGATGCAGCCTATAGGACAAGGAGATCTAGGTATACTTAATCATTCTAATAATGAAAGTGTAGTGGTAGACATTCAATATAAACTGAATGGAATATTAACTTCAGGATGGACTATATGGGCTACTAATTCGAGTGATAAAAATGGTGGATTTGTCTTATCTAATAATACATGGACAACCATTTATGATGATTTACCTGTAAATGAAAATAAAACTATATGGCTATGGGCAAACGTAACCGAAGCAGGAAGTTATTATGGATGTGGAGTAGATATAATGTTTAGGGCGGTGATTACCTAATGCCAACCATTCCAACCTATCACAAATTTAAATTAACATTAACAGATAGTATTAGTTTATCTGATAACATAGATAAAAGAGATATAAGTAAAAATCTAACAGATAGTATTAATTTATCAGAGAATTTTACTAAAAAAATATCAATTACATTAACAAGTGAAAATATTAGTTTATCCGAAGAATTTTCAAGACAAATTAACTTATCACTTACAGAGACTTTATCATTAGATGAAAATTTCTCAAAAAATTTGTTTTTAACCTTATCAGGTACTTTGACTATAGGTGATACTACTTTAGAAGCATCTAAATGTGTTTTATTAAGAAATGTCCAAACAGATGTAAATAGTATTTTATCAGAATGGGGGGAAGATGTAGTTTTAACAACTCAAGAGAAAACAACAGATGCTATGGGTGGAATAAAAGAAATAAATGAATTAACAGATGGAAGTGTAAGAGTTTTAATTCAAGATATAACAGCAAAGGATAGAGAAATGTTAGGAAAAGGTATAGATTATAAAGGATATGCTAAAATGTTTGCTAAAGCAAAATATAACTTAAGAAATAGAGGCTCAGAATATACAATTCAACCGGGGGATATGATACAAAGTATAGCAAGAAATACAAAATATAGAGTAGAAACAATAATAAGTGAAAATGTTGTAGGTTGTGATAGAGCATTTATTGAATATATAATAAGAAGAATATGAGAATTGACTTTAAAGTTAATTTTGTAGATAAAAGTGAAGAATTTTTAGATAAAATTAATAAGAAATTTGCTAAAATTATGTATGAAATGGAAGCAGATGCTAAAAGATTGGCTCCTGTAAATACTGGAAGATTAAGAAATGCTATTAATTTAACAAAAGAAGGAGACACTTTTATTTTAAGAGATGGTGTTAATTATGGAATTTTTGTAGAATTTGGGACAAAACCTCATATTATTAGAGTAAAAAGTGCTAAAGCATTACATTGGGAAAAAGGACAAGAAGATTATTTTGCTAAATATGTAAACCATCCAGGAACAAATGCTCAACCATTCTTTAGACCAGCTTTTTACATTGCAAAAGATAAACTTAAATTACTTCTCTCATAAAAAGATTTATAAATACTAATTTATTAAATATAATTAATACCTTTATGGACGCATAAAGGGGGGAGGACAGGGGTGTGATTGTCTATGTGCCAATAGATAACACACTTCACCCACAGGGGCCGTGAGGCTGGTGGGGGCATGGGATTGGCACATCCCATTGCAAGAGGGTTCAAATCCCTCGTCCTCCTTTATATTTCTTAATGAGTAAAATATATAAGAAAAAATATTCTTTAAAAGTATATAATCCAAGCAGGATTATAATTATTAGGGAAGCCCCCGAAAATGGAACCTAAAGAATTAATAGTTGAGTTTTTAAGGAGTAGATTGACAGACCCTCGTAGCAGAAATTTTCTAAAAACAGAAACATTTACAGGAGATGGCTCCACAACAGAATATACTCTATCTCCGGATAGCGATTTTAACATATTTTATATAAAAAGTATAAAAGTAGATGGCTCAGAATTAAATAAATGGGAAGATTATACTTTTGACACTTCATTTCAAGATAAAACAATAACATTCTCTACGGCTCCAAGCAATGGAAGTAGTATAGAAATAACATATGGACAAGGAACAACAAGTTGGATATATCCCGATTTAGCAAAAGTAGAGTTATCAGCATCTCAATATCCACGAATAAACGTTTTAGTAATAAATAGCACAGGAACAAGATTAGGAAACTACACTTCAGATATAGGAAATGTAGAAAGATATCAAGTAGATATATGGGTTAAGGAAAACTATTATTATACATATAATAACAGAGTTTATGAAGGAGATAAACTAGCAATGTTATTAGCAAGACAAATAAGTGAAGCATTTAAGAATTATATAAATGATTTATATCCAAAATTACACGATTATAGATATTTAAACTTAAGAGATGCCGTATGGGAAGTTGAAAGACAATGTTTTCATGTTATATTTGAATTCGAAATTAGAGGTGAAAATTTGGGAGAGTGATTATCATGGTTGAATTAGCATTAGGTAAAAGAGAACTTATATCAATTGGAAAGGAAAGCACTTATGGGACAAGTGCTACAAGAACTTATAGATTTGGAAGAAATGCAGAAGTAAATCCATCTAATGAAAATGATTGGCAAGAGGTAAGTGGAAGTGGAACAGATACAGAAACATTAACTTATGATATAGGAAATAAAATAGTGAAGTTTACTTTAAGATATGTACCACAAGATTGGAAATTCCTTACATATGTTTTCGGAACTACTACAAATACAGACAACGGAAGTTATTATACTCATACATTTAGCATAAATACAGACTGGACAATTCCTTCATTTACTTTAGAGAGAGGGATATCTAAATCTACTCCATTTACTCAAATATTCACAGGATGCCAAGTTAATTCATTTACTATGAGTTGGAGAGTCCACACAGGAACAGGAGGAACAGAAAATTATGTTAAGGTAGAAGCAGATGTATGGGCTAAAGATGTCTCAAAATCTACCTCAATTACAAGTTTATCAGCTCCAACAACATCTGGATTTTTAGCAAGTAATGTAATTTTAACTATAGATGGAACAGAAAAAGCAAGATGTATAAGTGGAAGTATAACAATAGAAAACTCATTAAGTGATGGTAGATATGCTTATTATAATTCGAACTATAGAACTAAATCAGAATCGTTTATGCAAAGAAGAACATTTTCAGGAGAATTTGTATTACATTATGAAGATGGAACAGAATTTGATTTATGGAATAATGGGACAGCAGTAAGTGGAGATTGTAAATTAGAATTTAAAAGAGGAACACATGATAAACTTACGTTGACATTTGTAAACTTTCGTATAGTAAGTGCTAATGACCCTACGAATTTAGATGGTTATAACCAAATGACTATAAGATGGATAGCAGATAAAATTACAGCAGAAGCAGAAGATAATTTATCTGATTATCCAACATAAAGGTGATGTAAATGTATGAAGATGATTTAATAACACAATTTGAAGAGGAATTCGAAATAGATGGTAGAAAATTTAAACTAAAAGTAATGACTGGATTTGAAAAAGATAAAATGATAGATAAAATAATGGAGATTGACCCAGTAAGCAAAACAATAAAATATTCCATAGCAAAAAGAAACGAATATTATCTTTCAAATTGTGTTTTAAGTATACCTTATGACTTAAAGAAAATGGTTGATAAGTTAAAAGTAGTATTAAATGATAGAGAAATAGAAGAAGTAAAAAATAAAGAATGGAGAGATTTAGAGCCTCAAATAAGAGGAAAAGTATTACAATTATTACCTAATAAAATAAGAGTAGCATTAATAGAAAAATTAACAGAATTAAATGATGCTATAGAACTAAAAAAAAATTAAGAATAGCAGTGTTAAGTAAATTAGCAGTATGTGATGAAAGGACATTAAAGGTGTATAGAAAAATGGAACTATGTGCAATGTTAGGAAAATTACCAAGTGAAATAGATAGGGAAAAAGCGGTAGAGATAGAATTACTATTAGAATACTTAAAAGCAAAAGTAGAGAGGGATAGTAAAAATGCCTGAAGAAATTGGAAGTATGGAAATAGTAGGAAGAATTGATAATTCACAGATTTATTTAGAGATGGAAAAGTTAAGAAGAGCAATGAGAAGCACAGACACTGAGACAAGAAGATTCTCTTCCTCATTTCAAGTATTAGGAAAGAATATAGGAAAGGCTTTGACAGGAGCAAGTGGATTTTTGGGGGCTATAATTAACCTCGCTAAAGTTGGCCCAAATACAGCAATTGCATTAGAAAAAATAGGTGCATATACAACACAAGTAGGATTAGCAATGGATAAAATGATAGGTGGAACAGTAAGGCAAGCAGTAGATGCCATAACTAATATAAATACAAGTCAAATGTCCTCAATGATTTTAGGTGGTGCGGCAGCAGGTATTGGTGCTTTGGCTTTAGGGGCAGGAGGATGGGTAGCACTTTTAGCAGCATTAAGTGGAATGGGTGCTATGTATATGGTCGGAAATATCTTAAACAATCAAAATACTAAGAATACTATCCCCCCACAAAAGATAGCACATCCTCTTAATGAAGAAAATAATATGGTAATAGATACATCTTCACAAACAACAGGAGCAGGAGGATATATGTATGGACAAGGAACTTCTATGACTACAGGAGCAGTACCATTACCTGGAAATATCAGTGTTATTGAAAATTTACATGTAGGAAATATATCTTATTCCCCTAATACAAATACAAATCCATTTATTTTGCCAATATATAGGTGATTAAAAAATGACAGAATATAGTATGAAAATAGGAACATTAAGTCAAAATTATAGTAGTGCAGAGTTTAGTTTTACTGATAATGGACAAAATAATCCTAAAATAGTTTCATTTTCAGCAAATTCACAGAGAGTTATGAGTGAATTACCATATTCTCAAATACATTATTATATAGATACAGATGGAATCAAGCCAAGAGTTTTAAATGTAGAAGGGGTATTTGTAGGAGAAAATAGAATAACAGCACATAGAAATCTAAGTAGTGTAATTCATAGCACTGGGGTTAAGAAATTTTGGTTAAATAGTGATTACTTTTTAATTGGAACAGGAGTTTTAACTTCTCATAGATTAACCTCCCAACAACCTCTTTTTATTCCTTATGCTATAGATTTTGTATGCTTATCTCCTTTCGTTTATGGATCTACATTACATTCTCAAAATTATACAGTAACTACAGATAATTCATGGGTAAATTTAGGAAGTTTATCAAATAGTGGAAATGCCCCAGCCCATATATGGGAAATTCATATTAAAAATAAATCAAGTGTAAATATAACACGTGTAGAAATATCTGATTCTTCTTCGGGTAATGGAAATATAGTGAAATGGGAAGGAACATTAGCATCAGGGAAAACATTAGTATTATATTTATTTTATCAAGTAACGGATAATATACCTTATACGGTTGAAAAACAATATTACTTAAATGATGGAAGTCATAATGGGACAAGAAACTATACGGCTAAAAATAATAATGATTGGTTAAGAATAGAGGCAAATTCCTCACAAACATTTTCAGCAAAAATCAATTTCGATGGGTCTGTAGGAAGTGGAGCAGAAATAACATTTAAATGGTATGATGCTTATTGGGAGTGATGTAAGTGGAAGGTTGGAAATTTGAAATATTAGATGCAAATGGAAAAAAAGAAACAATAGTAGATTTTGCTTATATTCAGTTTACAAATACTATAAATGATATTGGGACATTTACTATAGCAATACCTACAGCAGGAAATTATGCTAAGAATAAATATCTTCCATATATGAAAAGTAATGACAATGGAAAAGAGCAAGGTATAGTTTATTTTACTAATCCTGATGGCTTTTTAGAATTTAAAGGAATTGTTAGAGAAATTACTTATGATTCTCAGGGAAATATGATATTAAGAGGATTTTCTACATTAGCATGGGCTAAAGATGTAGCACTTAAAGGAGTAGATAGAGGCTCAGAAACAAATGTATCAAGAGCGCAATATATTTTAGGAGTTGTTGATAATTATTATAAATTAACATATGGAACCATTACTTCTTATGGAACATTAAAGGCAATCTATTACGAACATTCAAATTGTTTTGAAGCAATAGACCAAATGACTATATTAGAATGTGACCAAGATTATTTTGTTAAATATAACTCGACTATAGGTGGAAATGATACATTTGAAACAAGAAATCATGTGGGAAGTTCTACAAGTATCAAGACTTTTTTAGATGGAGTAGATGTAAGAAATGTCCAAATGCAATATAATACAACAGAAATAATAAATTCTGTAAAGGTTTTAGGAACAGTAAAGAATGGAACTCAAATTTCAGCCACAGCATCTGATTCTACAAGTATATCAAGATATGGGTTAAGAGAACCCAATCAACCAATTATAAATTTAGCATTAGAGGATAATGCTTCGGCTCAAAAATATGCAGATAACATTATAGCAAATTACAAAGACCCAAAACTCTATATTTCATTTCAAGTTATGAATTTAATGTTAGCAGAAGATCCAGATGATTCTCCAAGAACAAAAGGAAAATTTGCTTTAGGGGATGAAATATCCTTAACAAGCACTGGAGTTGGATTAAGTGAAGAACCTTTAAGAATTGTATCATATACAAGAAAATTCTTTAAAAATAAAACTCAAACATTACATTTTAAGTGTATTTCTTCTGATTTAAGGTATAGAAGGGGAAATTCATTATTATCAGCAAATAGGTCTGGTGCTCCTATAGGTGGGTCTACATCAACTGCAGCACATAATCATGGAAAAGGAGATTTAGGAACTTACCACCCTCATAATATAGTTTCTCACTCGACAGCAAGTGCAGGAGGTAGTTCTTCATATATTTGTGGGGGGAGAATGACAGAATTAGGATCAGCAACATTAACTAGTTCATTCAAACCAATAGCAACGATCTCATTCGATAGTGACTCACATACTTCTTTTTTAATTACTGATGGTAGTATTGTTGAAGATTCATCCACACCATCACAGACTAAACTATATGTGAGGGTATATGATGGATCAGACACATTTCCAGACTTACTTGGAGCTATATGTTATTCTGATGGAAAACATAGTAATTTTTTAATAGTTTATCCAAAGGATGTAGCAGGAAAAAATATACAAGTGGAAGTGGCAGCAGAATCTAACATTAATGTTAAATTTTTAATTAGATTTCAAGGTCCGGGATTACATTCACATACAATATCTTCAATTTCAAACGGGGCAGATTATAAATTAGCAAGTATGACTACAGGAAGCACAGATGATACATCGGCAAGTGTAGGAAGTAGTGGATTATATGCTAAAGGGAGTGCTGATTAAGGTGATATAAATGGTAAAAAGTATTCACGATATTGAACAAGAAAGATATGAAACAAGTGCCAAAGCAACAAGAGTTTTTATAGTAGATAGTAATGGAAATGAGATTAATATTAATAGTGATTATTTAACTAATGATTTAGACGATTACTCCGAGACAAATATAACATATGTAGGACAAGAAAAAAAAGATGGGACATGGTTAATTTTAAAAATAGATGAAAATACAGGAACAGTAATAAGAGGAGCATCTCAAAAAAATAATTCAAGTTATAGTAGTTATTCAAATGCTTGGACAAATAGAACATCCTTAACATATACTTATTTAAAGGATGTATTGTGAGGTGAAAAATGAGATATAAGTTTAAATTTAATCCATTAACAAACAAATTGGATTATGTATTTGATGGTAATCATAATGAATTAACTAATCTACAGGGTGGAACTATAAATGAATATTATCATTTAACATCTTCAGCATATAATAATTTAAAAGACCAAGACCAGGAAGTGTATACATCTTCTTCTCCAAGTTTCGCTGGATTATCTGTTGATACAGATACTTTGTATGTCGATGCAGTTAATAATAGGGTTGGGATAAGAACAACATCTCCAGTATCAGCATTACATATAAATGGGGGAAAAATAAGAATTAATACTCCTTCAACATCTGGAGCAGAAATAGAATATGCTCAAGATGGAACAAGGAAATGGGCTGTAGGAATTCCAGCAAGTTCTAATAATTTTAATTTTTATAAAGATGGAACAGGCAATGTCATGACTTTAACAGATACAGGTAATGTTGGAATTGGGACAACTTCTCCAGCATATTCTTTAACGGTTTCTGGTATTATACGAGGAGAGGATAAAATAATAGCTACTAATAATGTAGAAACTACAAGTGGAAATTTAGTAGCATCTAATGGATTATTACAAGTTGGTGGAACTGGAAATTCTTACATAATGGATAATTTAGGTATAGGTACTAACTCTCCATCT
>Ga0190313_1000913_pt1 | contig 16578 bp, 11 predicted proteins | sample 4870071011_MG_FD_169989 | JGI IMG/M metagenome (GOLD analysis project Ga0190313, IMG submission 169989) | Hydrothermal vent sediment bacterial communities from Southern Trench, Guaymas Basin, Mexico - 4870-07-10-11_MG | ecosystem: Environmental > Aquatic > Marine > Hydrothermal vents > Sediment ...
AGGTATACTGATCAGCACACTCATTTTAAAACTCCAAAGAAAAAGATTAGTAATCCTTATAAAAGTTGCACTACACAACTAGCATGTCATAATGCAATTCTTTTGATATTTTCATATGAATTCTTACTCGATTACCAACTCGATGAACACTAATATTGATGTTTGTGTATAATTCTATAAAATGGGATATGTGATTTAAGAATGACAGCACAGATAATACTTAAGTTAATAATTACAAAATATTATAAGGGGAACAAACTTGACTCGTGCGATCATCTGGGATGTCTACATAATAAATCCAGAAGAATTCGAAAACATAATTAAGGTAGGATGGAACAACATTAGAAAAAGAAAAACACGAATGCTCGTAAACACCAACATACCACTCACACTAATTCCAATGAACATCGCAAAAGAACTAAACCTAACACTATACGATAAAATATCACTCAAAGAACTATGCGATAGAGAAATCACATGCTGGAGAAGCCCAGCAGTATTCGCAATAAATGTCGAAGGCGAACTCAAATATGCATTAACCTTCACTCTCGTTCTAACAGAAGACTTATACAACCTTTTCCCACAATTAAAGAAACACAACATAGATGGAATCCTAGGAAGATCAACAATAGCCTCATTTAACGTGTCAATCGACACCAAAACCGGCAAACCAAAACGCTTACCATATTTAATTATTTAAAATACACTAATTAGTTACATTTTTCTTTATTATTTCTCTTCTAAACTCTCGACTAATTCTCTAACAATTCATGAGCTTTTCTGATGTCTCTTATTAACAAACTCAATGTAGTTTTAGCGATTTTCACATTTACGTGCAAGAACATTTCTCAAGCTAATAATCAAACAAAACAAAAAGTTCTGCGGATAAAAGCACATTAAAACATCATAAGCGATTTCTTACTATAAATAACTTGCATCGTTAGAATAAAAATTAAATGAGGATTCTAAACATGAAGAAAAGTAATAAGATGCATGAAGAAAATTCATCAGATTATCCTAGAAATACAATCAAAAGTCAATGTTCTCAGATTTCTGTGACTTATTTTCATCGAATACACATGATTTGTTTGAAACGAGAAAAATATCTCTACATCTTCCTGCAATCCTTCAACCAAATGTGCAACAATCACCGCAGGAATCCCTCCAGGACACTCAATCCATATTCGCGGCGTCTCTTGTCCTAATGCAAATTCAAGAGATTGTACAAGAGCCATTCTCCACGATTCTTCATCTTTAATATCATAAGACACGATTCTTATCTCATATTCACCTAATGATTGCAATTTACTAAGCATTTTACTCGATGCATAAGTTGGAACTATTATTACATCAGAATCCACCTCCTTTGGATTAAGTGAATATCGAATCCGCTGCTTTTCAATCCTTTCAACAACATACCTAGATTCCCCAACTAACCACGCCAAAGCATACGCTTGTCCCACCACAGCTACAGCTACAGATAAACATAATGTTTGCAGAAACTGATGTCCAGTCAAAACCACCGCAATTCGACCAGTCGTCTTCGTCAACATATCAGCAAGCTTTTTAGCGAGTTTCAAAACATCTTGAAGCATCAAATTTCCATGAGACAAAGATACATACTCTCCAACCACAAATTGTCGCATTACCGCACCTTTTATGTCATGATGCACACTTTCATCAAGATTTATCACCAAATCAAACGACGTCCTTTGAAGGAGCATAGACGCTACTCGCCTAGCATACGATAAAACCTGATTTACAAAATAATCAACCTTATCTCGCGGAACACTCCTACATAGTTCCATAAGCTCCTTAATAAACTTTTGCTGAATTTTTGACAAAATAACCCCGATAGTTAAAAAAATCCAAAGACAAAAATAATTATGATTCTTGTATAAGTATTAAATATGATTGTTTAATGTTCAAACAATACTGTTTCTTCTTCAAATTAATAATTAAATAAATCTAAATTATTCCAAAAATTTTCCATGAATATTTGTATTGCTTATGATGTTCCTTCTTATCTCTTGGTTATCTAGATTTTTAATCTTTTTTAGCTATTAATTTCCAAAAATAAGCATATACAAAAGAATTTCTGTTTGAGAATTTCGAATTTCTAATAAGACAAGATAATCATTACTTTAATTAGAGGTCATGTGTATTTTATTAAGAAATGAAAATCAACTAGAATAGTGGTAGAATAGTTCCATATCCAAGTTTTCCTAAAATCTCATATTCATTAAATCTTTTCTCATTTTCATTAGTTTGAGAGACCTTGAAATCAGATATTAGTCCAAGCATATAATAGATTCCGTACTCTTGTAGCAGATCTATATTTATTTTCTTTTTTGCTTGTATTCTTATAATAGATCCCTCGAGTAATGCGGGGTAGATTGGTTTTCTTCTTCTCATTACCATACTGAATCCCATTCCTATAACATCAATTTCTCCAACATATTCTACGGATTTAGCATCATTCACCCTTAGTAAGGGAACTGGTGAAAGTAGTATGGCATACTTAAAGTTTACCTGTCTTAAACGCTTATCATACTCATCTTTTTCATCAGTTATAATCATCTTGGCTACTTTTTGCTCTCCACCTACTTTTACTGCAAGCCACTTATTCTTTATTACTTTATTACTCTCATCCAAAATGAGTTTAAAACGAATTTCTATATTTTTCTCATAAGCTGTTAGTTGTGTTTCATATATAAACCCTTCCATTGCTGTTTTAGATATCTCTACGGGACTTCTATCACGTAATGCAATGCCAATTCTTTGGATAGGTATAATCACTTTTTCTCCAATTTCTTCAGCAATTTTATCAAGAATTAGTAGAGTTCTAATTCTCCCAAGAAGATTGTGAAGTTTGCTCTCAAAGAGAGCCTCAATTGTTTCTCTGATTAATTCTATTGTAATTTCAGAGATTTTCGCAAATTTAAGGACTTTTCCTAACCTAATAGGAAGTAATATTTCTTTTACTTCGCCAACTGACAAACAAAGATATGGACCTCTTATAGCTTTTATTCCTAAGATATTGAAAATCTCCATATATTGTTGGAGTAATTCATGCCAATTTTTAATGCGTTTTGTGATAACGCTTGATGGAATCATCTGAAGATGCGCGGTTATAAGCATTCCGACTAATGTACTTGGTCTAGGTATTGGAAGCGAAGTCACATGGGAAAAGACACCTCTTGAGCTTGGATCAAATTCACCGGGGCCTCTAAACATCAATGGTTGAAGTGGCACTATTCTTACTGTGGCGACCTTCATACTTCTCACCTCATTCCAGAGCGAATAAATCTTACACTATCAATTATGCCAAAGAGTACTGGAATTTCAATAAATTTCTCTGATTTTGTGTCCTCTTTAAACATTCCATATCCTACTCCAATATAATTACAACTTTTATCTAATAGTGGCTTTAAAGTATCATTAAAAATTTCATCAAGCTTATCACGATACTTTGTAGTTAAATTACGTTTAATCAAAGTTCTTATGAGACTTCTTGCTGTTGTTAAAATACGACTAAATTCATCTTCACTAGAGGATTCGCATGCTTTTTTCAATAGCTCCTTAAGCAATGGTTCATTAATATCGCTGTGAATATCATAAAAGAAACTACGTGATATTGCAACATCCTCATGACTAATTCTTTTGTCAGAATATCTTAATAGATTCTTAGCTAGCAAAAGGGTATCAGCTATATGATGTGATGTAATATTAAGTATAGATACTATTGGTCGATGCCAGGATAATGGTATAATTGTGAATTCTTCGCGGCCTCTTGGGTTATATGCCACTAACAATGTATCCTTAGTTGCTTGCTGATGTATAATATACATCTTTGTAACTGTTTCAACATATTTAAGCAAGAAATTTTTCTTAACCTTTTTTAACAGCAGAAATGCATTATTTACAACTGTCGTTAGTGGATATTTATAATGTGCAATGTACATGATATAGCTTCTTCCCACATTAGGAAGCATTGGTAAGTATGCTTCCCGTATCCTTATAAAGCCATCTCCTATTTCAATAGAATTTGATTTAAGCAGATTTACTGACCCTATTTTAAATCCAGAAAATGCTCGTCTAGTATTATAGATTACATCTAAGGAAGAATCTACTGGCACAAATGCTATTAGATCATCTCCCCCACTATACACTACGAATCCATCATAATAGGTTATTAGAGCTATATCAAAGAGAGAACCCCTCAAAAGTGCTGCACTTATTGTAGCGTGATATGTTGGGGTAATAGGAATTCTTAATAAAAATAGAGGATTTCCTCCTCGGACTTTTAGTAAAGATCCAATTAATTGATCCAAGTTTTTACGTAAGTCATGATAGAGTATTTGTGCTTTCTCTAAAAGCGGATTAACGGATTTTTTAAATGAATCCTCACTAATTTCATTATTTATTAATTCACAGTATTTCTTAATGATTGTTCTTAAATCTCCTTCGCAAAGATGCATAATATATTCTTTAAGAAACATAATAGCAGATTTCTCTTCATTAGGTGGAATCTTATATGACTCTCCAAAATATATGTTTAGATAAAATTCGTTACTTAATCTGCCACAAAGAAAAGCAGTAAGTAAGCCTTCTAAGAGCCCTCCAATAGAATCACCATCTGCTCTTATTAATGTATAATATCGATAAAGCCACTCATGTAATCCGTAAATTCTTAATAATTTCTCCCATGCTCTTCTTCTGGATAAAGGAAACTGGCTATGAAACCACATTTCTTCTGGATCTATGTAATATATTGTATATAATATCAATTCGCAATTAAAGTTAGTTTGTTTTAAGCGTGCTCCCTCTTTTAGAAGTTTATCTCTGATTTTTTTAGTAAAGTACCACGTCCAGATGTCTCTTGGTGCTTTCTTAAGTTTCGCCCCAAGAGGTATGTATTTTTGCAAGTTTTTAATAGATTGCTTAGATTGTTCACAAATGTCAGAGATTATTGGAGCGCCATATTCTAGCAATTTTTCATAAAGCCTGATAGATGCTATATGGGATGTTGAAGGGAACCAAATTTTTGGTCTAGACATTCTTAGAAGATTACTAACAAATTCTTGGATTTCTTCATCATCTTCTTTTATTCCTATCAATAATGCATTAAGTAGCATGGGCTCTAAACTGAGTAGTCTCTTAAGGAAACACCAAGGGCATAGTTTTTCACCAGGACTAAACACACTCTTTATTTGCTCAATCATACGTAATGCTTCATCCATGTTTTCCACGGGTTCTAATTCTTCAAGTAATATTTTTTCTAGTTCATTCTCTCTCGGCATAATAATGAGTGCTGGAGCTTTTCCACACATAGTGCAATAGTCAAAGCCTCTGTTTGATTGTTTAGGATATCCATATCCTGTATCAGTAAATGCTTTTTTTGATAACTCATGTAATTTTAATTTGGCAATTTTGTTTATTCTCTTGTACTTTTTGTATGCTAATTTACTGGAGAGCTCTCTATATTTTTCATCATAAATTTCCCATGGAAGCATTAGTTTTACCTGCTCAGTGATATCCTTGGAGACTCTCACATATTCTACTCTAAGTTCTAGTGGAGAGATTCTATCAAAGCCCGCATCTTTAAACTCCCTTTCAAAATAATCTAACGCTTTTCTAACAAAAATTGACCAAATGGGATCTTCGCTCTGTTCAGCGTACTTTTTGACTAATTTCCAAAGTATTCTCCAACCTTTCTCAAAGCGCTCAATAAAATATTCTTCTACTGTTTTCTGTCGAGCACTACTTACAAACTTTTCTATAATATCCCATGGAGGCAAAGCCAAAGTTGCCATTCCCGGAATCATAGGGTAAGGAGGTATTCCAAGGTCATCATACATTTCTCTGAGATGATTAAACATATATACTATCTTTTTAATCTCTTTTTGATAATCACTGATTTCATTACCAAATTTTTGTAGTAACCAATGAAGATAAAATGGATTAAGCCTCATAGATGGTATAATCACTATATCTGGTCCAAATATTTCGATCAATTCACAAAGCGTATACCACATTAGGGCTGAAATAATGTAGCTTGAAACCCACATATCCCTTATTTTTCTGCTTTCAGAAATGAAACTTTGTACTCCAGCGATATCAAGTCCAACCAACAATCCATCAATTTTATTCTTATCATATACCCAGTTAGTCATAGTTGCTGTAGCATAATTGTGATCAAACACGGTATGTGTTGGAACTCTAGTATCAGCGGGACCTATAGGAAGATCGTTAAGAATCCAAAGTACCTCATACAGCAAGTAAAAGAGCAAGTACTTACTTCTCCAATCCTTCAATTTTGCTAAAAGATCATGAAGTTCTTCGACATAATGTTCAATCTTATTACTGTCAATATTTTTATTAATGTGTTTCTCAAGATACGGAGCAACAATGTTCTTAAGCTTGATCTTCCTTACTGGAAACAATCCAGGAATATATTTATGTCCCATGACTGCCATTAATATCCATCTGTCTATACCAGATGCTATATAATCTGCCAACTTAACTCGTGGATCGCTTAAATACATTGCTTCATTAGATTCAAATATCTTTTTCATCATTTCTACTGCTTTCCTTTCATGACTGATTTCAGAAACTATCAAGTACGGCTTATGCGGAGGATCATGCAAAAGAGCTGCTATCTTTATTTTATATATTTCCTCAGGAACCATTTTCTCATGAGACATTTTCATCACCTTATTACTTTATATTCTATAATCTCAAATCGGGAATATCCAAGAGAAGTTTTTGCTCCAACTCCTTTTATAAAGGCATACAGGACTGCTCTATCAATGTATGGAATTAGATTAATATCAAGTTTTTCTTGAAGTTTTTGAATAAGATTTCTTAAATCGCCATTATGTGTACCATATATTATATCCTCATCAGACTTTGCTAGGTTTTTAATTAAATGAATTTTTACTAGTTGCCTTTTAGGTATCTTCTTTTCTTTTAGTAAATACATATATTCCCACTCATATACTTTCTTATTAAAGTAAATATAAAACATGAATTTTACTCCTCTGGCAATAGTTAGAAATTGAACTGGTATAGGAACTACATCCTCTTCTGTTCTTGCATTTGAGTAATGTGGAGTGATGACATCAGGCTCCAATAGCAATCCATTTTCGCCAACTTCAGTAGGATATGCATCCGTTACTCCAACTAATCCAGACCATTTTTGGGATCCAAATATTATATTTGCAATATTAGTTACTTCTTCGATTATTTGTTTTTCATTTTTACCAGATATACTTTTTTCCTTTAAATCCTTATAAAGTAATTCAATTAAAGCTGATCTTAAAGCGCCCTTTATAGTTGATCCTGGAATAAATGGAACATTATAAATTGGATCGAAGAAAATACCGACCTCAAAAGGTATTTTTCCAAAAGATTCGCTTGCTCCTATAACGGATTTACTTATACTTTTTATCTTACAAAGTTTAACTGAATATCCACAACACAATAATGCTCTTTCTAATTCATTTAAATGTTGTCTAGTTAGCTGCAAGATGTTCTTAGAATTTTCTTTAAACCATTTACATACTTCTACTAGAAGCCTTACTTTCTTTTTAGCATACTGATTTTCCTCAAGTTTTGCTCTAGATAAGTAGATTCCCGCAAGTGCAAGTATGGAGTAGATGTTAAGTGACATTAAACGCATAGTAGGCTTTCCTGATAGGAATTTATCTACAAAGTTAAGAATATCGTTAAGAATATCTGACATAGCATCACCCACCTTTTATCTTTTTAATAATAAACTGAAAAGCAGAATGGAAAACTATTCTCAAAAGAGTTTCATCATTTTCTTTCTCAACAATTTCGCGATTAAGCGTACGTACATTCAAATTCTTTACTCGCTTTCCAGCAGGATGATGTTTTCCCTTATGAATTAGATTACTTATTGGCCAGTCAGAGCTAAGAAAGCCATATATAATTATAAATTGGTTTTTCTTATTTCTAAAAAGCTTAATGTTTATTGCTGAAGATCTCCTTCCTCTTTCACTATTTATAAAATAACCTGTATTTTGTGCTGATCGAGGCAAACCGAGAATCCATGTATGTAAGTTTTCTCCAGAACTTCTTATATCTATGCCAAGAAGTTTTTTCCATGTTGTTTTTAAGCAAGCTTCTCCAATAAGTTTGAGTAAATCAAGCATATTTTGATTTTCTTTACACTTTATTATTTCTATTTTAAAATACTCAGAGTTAGGTATTACCGATGGAACTTTAGGCATGGCTGGATGATTGGTATTATTTATTTTAAAGGCTTTTTTGCCCATTGTAATTGCATGCATTAGAAATTCAATTATAATTCTTTTTAGACTCTCCTCAGTTTCTGCATTAAGTATTTGCCCTAAATATCTCGATTCTTCTTTTAGAACTTCTTTATATGATTCATTAATGTTAACATCTATTAGTTGAATTGATCCAAAACCGCGTCTGGTGATACTTCCTAAACCGCCCATAATTAAAGATATAAACAGGGAGGAAACTGCAAATTTAAGTATATTATCATTGAGTTCTCTGTTTTTTATGACGATTATTTCAACTTGCATCTTTTCTTTAATTGGTATAACTAAATCTTCACTTATGCGTTGTAAGTATTGTTGTAAAGAATTTAGTTTATTTTTATTATTCAATGTTTCCTTCGTTAATTTGCTGTTTTCTCCTTCATTGGATCTCGGCTGGATAAGAATCCTTATTCTAGGTATCTTAGAAATCTCAACAAGTTCGTCATAAATGGAAACTATCTTCTTTATTTCGTTTTGAGACATGTTTTGGAGACATTCGATATTGTTTACTCCCAGTTTATTAATAATACATAAAATTTGTTGCGAATTAATCAATGAAACTATGTATTCTTTACATTTTTTCTTTCTCTTTCCTCTTATTTCTCTTGAATGTAAATCAAGCTTGAAATCTGCCAAAATATTCTTAAACTTCATGAAGCTTTTTTCTTCATGTAGTTGGAATCTTATAGTAATTGGAATTATAAAATTTATATGTACAATTTTTGTCTCTGTTATGTTAAAATATTTTTTGTCCCATTCTTGCATAAATTTTGTAAGAACTTGAGGGATTATCTCCGTAATTAGCTTGTGTATGATCTTACCTCTTTCTTGAACCCTCCTTATTAATTCATTATTAGTGTTTATTATTACAGTAAAGTATGAAGTTCTTTCAGTAGTTCCAAGAACATAACCTATCTCCCTATCTAATTCGTCGTAAGTTTTTTGTCCATTATAAATACCAGCTAATATTGCTCTCATCCACCATCTCCAGATAGCTTTAATCTCACTTGCTCTAGGTGGCTCATATAAACATAATTCACTATCGTAAGGTCTAGCTTTATAACCACCAATTCTTGGTGATGCTAATTCAGCATATATTTTTAAGATTATATCATCTTTTATGATTTTCTTTTGAATTTCTATGAGTGAATTGTTATTTTTTAAATACACTTCATTCATTACATTCACCTTTCCGATGGAAATTCCGCCTCACATAATCTCTTGAATTGAAGAAGATATGGTTGTAATAACCTTGACACGAAGAGCGCATTGTGTTTGTATAAAAGAGCATTTAAGTATTCGTATATAATGTTGTTAGTTTCTGCGGTTTGACTTGCTAATTGTTCCAAATTAAGAGTAATTTCGGCTTCTTTGTTCTTTTTTAAAGTTTTAACATATTTTTCTAAGTATGCCAAAATAATATATGTATAGATAGCATAAGCAAGTTTTTCGGTATCAGTATTCAGTTGAATTTTTTGATTTTGTTTCCTTAAAAGAATGTTAATTTCATTATATCTAATGAATCGTATTATCTTACTTAAGTTATTCATCTCCGCTTTTGCTAGACAGAAACTAAGGGTTGACACAAGACCGAGCTCTATAATCATCTCGGGAACCTCCCGTGATCGAGTTCGGAGCTTCTTTCTTATTTCATTAACGCTATTTGGAGATGATAAAAGGTTCTCCAATTCATTAAGTCTTTTCTTTATCTTAAGGAATATATCAATGGCTTCTCCTATTGGATCAAATTCCATATTTTACTCACCAGAACTCTATCTTTTCGATACCCCTTCCAATAGTTTCATTACCTCCTACTATTATATATCCTTTAAGCTCACTCAAAATGAGGTTTCTAAATCCCTCTCGTATTTTCTCGGTTATTTTCCTAAGTTTCTCCGAAAGATTCTTTGTTTTCCTTATTTCTTCAATATCATTAGTGTTGATAATTCTTAATTTCTTTAATGCCTTTAGATATTCCGCATCGGATAGGTTTTTAGTCACTTCACCTGTTAATTGATTTTTGAGTATTTTCAGTATAAAGGTTCTGGTTAGAGGCGGTTTCTTGTAGAGAATTACTGTATGAAGAATTGTCTTCGGTGGAAGATATTCCTCTGTCCACGGCCCAGTTGAAACAGTTTTTGTCTCTCGACTTAGTCTCACTCTCGTTAATCTAAGAAGGCCTCTATTAATAACCATTTTTGCGTCTTCGTCATCTAAAATTAATAATGGTTTTTCTAGTTTCAATTTTCCTACGAGATTTTTTAAAATCGAACATGATTGATTTTTAACTGAATTAATTTCCAGTAAAAACTCATCAACAAGAAGAGCTCCTCCTATTTCAGTAATACTTACCTTTTCACAATCATTAACACAGATTGCATGTCCATGACCAACTTTCCTAAGTAGTTCTTGAATGCAAGACTTTAGACTTTTAGAAGTAATCTCTTGAGTTTCTTGTTTTATACTTGAAGAAGTATTGTAATTTTCTAGCAATTCCAGTCTTTCCGCAAATCTTTCTAACAAGTAAGGTGATGTAACGTAAACATAGACGCCTTTTAGGCTTCTTACTGGCATTGCTAAAAGATATGCATCCAGTATTGCAATGCTTGATTCAAATGATTCTCCCTCCTCTGGATCTGGGCCAAGTAGTGCCATAACGGCTCTTCTAGCTGTTTCAAAATCTCCGCAAATATTAATAAATGCATTAAGTAAAGCTGTTTTTAGAGCACCCTTTATGCTTGAACTGAAAATGCACGGAAATCCATGTTCATCTCTTTGTATTGGAAGGTCTATGATCCCCCCTCTTCTACCAACTCCAGTATGAATGGAAGAAACAGCCCTTAGTATTAGTAAATCGCCAATTAAATAAGTTGAAGGAATTTTATAAATGGAATATTTTGTTTCGGACATCTTTTCTAACCTTCTAATAATTATTAAGATTATATTTATATTCCTTTAGCCAATATCTTTTATAATTTGCTCTATAACATCATTTTTGCATTTTTAGGATTTTCTCTGAGTGCTCATGTCAACTTTTGTATGTTCATCCAAAAGTGTTATTTGTTTATCAATTCGAAGAATAGGTAATGTAAGTCTTTGCGTATAATTTTGAAATTGCTAAAAACTACGTTAAATTTCATTAGCTATCTAAATAAGAAAATTAGAAAGATTCATAAACTGAAAAAGCAGCCAAGAGAACTCCATTATCCATAATTACGAGAACAAGATAATTTTCTAATGAAAAATATTCTCAGTACCTAACATTTTTTGGAGCTATATTTTGGTTAATTTAGTAGCTAAATTAGCTAAATTTCGATGAATTATAAGCAAGAACTCTCCATCACCGCGCTATCACAGCTCACTGATATCAGACTAATCCAATCAGAAGACTAGCCAATGAGCTCAACTCAATGAATTCTCTCATCCAAAACTGCGATGAAACCCAATCCAATTAATGATGAATTAAAGGAGCACCCCGCATAAAAAATGTTAGGTACTGAGAAAAATATTTAAATTTAAAAATATATTTTTAAATTGATAGCGAAATTTCTAAAAACGTGATTAAATTGAATAAGAAACAATTAGTATTTAGCACATATGACAGATTATTATTAGTTGCATCATGGGGTTGGCCCGGGGAATATGAATCTGCTAAGTATGTGATGGAAGTTGAAGAACTAGAGGAAAAACATAATGTTAAAAGAAATATATTAAAAGACTCAGATACAAGGTTCTCTTCAACTAGTGCTATTATGTATCTACTTAAGAAGCACCTACCGAACTTACGAGACAAGATAGATTTAATGATATTTATACAAGATACAATACTTTTGCGTCAAGAGTCGTCTGGAAGTCGTCTTGAAAGATATCTAAAAACTCTTGAAATTGAAAGAGGAGAACTCAAGAAAGAACTATATGATATTCTACGTACATATAGTGGTAAAAAAGTAGTGTCAGAACTTGAGGAAGTAAGCAACAAGAAGTTTAATAAAATAATTAGATTTGCTCCAGGAGTAATTTCTTCATTTACGCACAAGGGAATTCTATACACTTGGTATTACAAGGGAGTATACAATCTAATACGAAACTTTGTTGCTCTTCACGTTTATATGAAACTTTTGGAATTTGATAATACACAAAAATTAGCAGTTATTGTGGATACTACTCATGGCATAAACTACTTCGCTATAGCAGTAAGAGATGGAGTAACTGTTGCTACTGCGCTTTATGCTACAAGGAGAATCTTTGATGAAAAACCATTGGAAGAATTAGTTATTTATCATTATAATTCCGATCCTTTCTTTTTACTTGGTGAAAAATCTATATATCGTGTAACTCCATCTCTCAAAATACATTTATTAAATAAAACATTTGTGGTAAGGTCAAGAAAATCATCTCTTCAAACCCTTTTAGAATCTGCTTTTGCCTTAAGAGAAAAAATAGAAGTAAAACCTGAGGATATATCCTTTGGCAAAATAATGGCTAAATCCAAGGACTCTTTACTTAGAGGAACTATTGTCTGGGCACTAAGGAGAATCATGAATGTAGGTAAAATTCCATCTGAAGAGGAGTTAAAAAACATGTATGATAAAATAAGAGTTAAATTTAGTTTGGGCAAGGAACCAAATATTAGGAAAATAACTTATACAAATATTCAACCTGAACTTAGATTTGTAAATCTTCTAATCCTTTGCAGAATTCTTAGAAATTTTGCTGAAAAAATCAAAGTAAGTGATGAAATTAAAGGAATAATTTTGTCAAGCATCAAAAAGGCTATTAAGAATACATCAAATGAATCAAAAGATTTTGAATCATTGCTAAGTGATCTAGAGAACTTAAAATTCATGTGCTTTAAATTTAAGCCAATATGTAAATGTGCCGAAAGATTTTATGATGAGCCTATAAATTCACTTGTTTATCATGAATTTAATGAAAAAGAAAATTTTATGAAAAAAGGACCAAAATGGAAAGCAGTAACTGAAAATATTTCGAAACTGATTCTTCAAGGAAAGACTAAGGCAATCTTTATTAGGAAGCCCATAAAAGCTATAATATCTTTAGACAAAGGAGTTGATAAAAGAAATTACTTTGCACACGCAGGTTTAGCTTATGGCTTGCCCTGGATTTTAGCCGAGGTGAATGAAGAACTTATCCTATGTTTAGGAAAAGACAAAATTGATTGCTGATTTCTCTTTACGATTTCATTTATGAACATACAACATTAATGCTGCTTTTATTTTATTCCTTCTAAACAAATACAGGAACCCATGTAATTGATATATACTACATAATATTCTAAATTATATTCTTATTTTCCTCATCTCATAATTCAATGATGCTCATGTTGATACTTTACACCTTCTTTACGAGTTTTTTCTTGTTTTGTTACTAACTTGATTGTGGGTTTTAACAATTTTTGAAATTATACAACAAATTTAATCACAAAATAAATAAAGAATTATCGAAAAATCATAAGTGCAAAAGTGTCAACATGAGCGAAATTTGGCGCATCTTCCTATTTTAACTGCGGTTTTTATAGATTCATAGATTCTGTGCATGATACTGGACCATTCTAAGAGTTGTTTGTACTCTTTTGTTTCTGGGTAAATTAAAACTTGTGGTCTCGGCCTGAATGATATAGTGTTCATTCTCGATCCTGGTAAATCTTTTTGAACTTCGATTATTGCACTAATTATGTCTTCAGCTGGAATAAATTTGACAACCGCGTTTGGCATAATTTTTCTTACTGCATTTTCATTTAATCTCATTCTTCTCTTCTTTAACTCTATCACAATACTTGTTAGCACTATATCCGCCAATGCTAAACCGGGATATTGAAAATCTCCTCGAGGCACGACAATTACCTTGGTTTTTCTTATGGTTTCCTTCCACAATAAGTTGTTGGGTCCATGTATCTCATCAAGATACGCAGAATTAATCTTAAAGTGCTTTAGTGATGAACTTAGTGTTACAAGTGGATAAAAGTTGGATATCAACATTAGAATTTCCATATGATTCTTTCCCAAACCATACGCCACACATTCATCAATAAGATTTTGTGTTAACTTGCCTCTAAACTTGGTATAAGTGATGATAATATTCTCAAGAAGCCTGCATTTTTTAAGAATCGCACTAAAGATCTCCTCTGCTAGATTTTCAGGAAGCAGTTTGCTTATATGATCAGATTTCACAACATACACATAATTAAGAAATTCATTTCTAATCATCTCAATAGTAGGATTCAAAAAATCATAATATTTACTTTCTACACTACGCAAAGAATCCTCAAGAATCCCAATACCCACCAGAGCATAAAAGTTTTCGCGTTGATATAATACAGAATCAAAGAACCCAATCACACAAAACACCACAAAATAGAAACTTTATAAATAATCACGGAATATTCTTTATGGGTAACACTCCCCATGGGGGGGTGTTATCCCTCCGCTCATCTTATGTTGAAAAATATCAAAATAGTTGAGAAATTACATTTAAATAATGAAAAATCTCTTATCACTATAGAGAGCAAAGGGATTACTTTGGAGTCATTACAACTTGTTAAAGAATTGATAAGTAAAGGAAAATCAGACTATGAGAGTGCGTTGAGATTATTGGATGCGGGAGACGTATACGATGCCGCAGAAAAAGCATGGAGTGCAATAGAAAATTTCAGAAAAGCTTGTCTCGTTGCAGCAAAAATTCCATATGATATTGCAAAGACCGTGGGGAATGGAGTACCTTTATTTAGTAAGATTCTTGAAAAACTCGGAAAGAAGGATCTACTATGTATGTATTTTTATTTCAACAGTAGATTACATTCACTCGGTTTCTACGAACGAGTAATTCCAGAGGAAGATATTGCAAAAATGATCCAAGAAGAAGTTCCAAAGTGGCTTGAGAATATTGAACAAGTAGTAAACACCTTAAAATCAATTGACCTATCCGAGACCGTTGAAGTATTAAGAAAAATAAACCAAGCAAGACAAGAAGCACTCAGAGCATCAGCAAAGTACGCAGAACTTAGACGTAAATTAGATACTATAATATCCAACAAAATAAGCATAATTCTCAACAAATAATTAAAAGCTGACCAGGCCTCTTTAACTCCTCGTTCCTTCACTCCCTCCTTCTAGTTTTTACTTCTTTCAGGCATGAAACCCATTTAAGAGAGTACTTGAACACTATTTTTAGCTCCTTTCTTAGGTTTTCCTTTTCATTCGTCCATGAATGCCTTCGGATTTAAAAAATACCAACTGCAAAACTCTTTAATCGCATTCCTAGCTTTCCTTTGCTTATCATTACCAAAAGATTATGAAGTAATACTCAGAGAAGTCACTTTCAATTCTATTCTCAAGTCTCTCTTTTCATCTAGCTTTTACAACAAATATTAGGTTTCTAATATTGAAATTTTTTAATCCTTTTCTGGGTTTTTCTCTGCATTACTTAAAAAGAAAATCAAATCGATTTAATTAATGCTAAAGAACACTTTCAATCCCTTTTTCTGGGTTTTTCTTTGCATCATGAAATATGGCGTTGGGCGAAAGAAATATCACAGCGATTTCTTTCAATCCCCTTTTCTAGGTCTTTCTTTGCATCATATCTCTGGTTAGAACTCAAAACAATTGATACAACTTCCTTTCAATCCCCTTTTCTAGGTCTTTCTTTGCATCAGATCCACATACACATGGATCCAGAAAGGAGTACTGTTAAAACTTTCAATCCCCTTTTCTGGGTCTTTCTTTGCATCCAGAAGTGCATAAAGTTCTTGATAATACTGAGGAAAACCTTTCAATCCCCTTTTCTGGGTCTTTCTTTGCATCCTTTTTCTTTAACATTGCCTTAGCTCTGTTTCTCGCTAGTATCACTTTCAATCCCCTTTTCTGGGTCTTTCTTTGCATCAGATTTTCTTCTTTCCTAACGTATGCGAAGCATAGTAGTATCTTTCAATCCCCTTTTCTGGGTCTTTCTTTGCATCTGAAAGATTACCATTGAACCGGAATAGCTTCCGCCGTGCGTTTTACTTTCAATCCCCTTTTCTGGGTCTTTCTTTGCATCAACGTGGACTTAGTGCTCCACTTGGTCAAGGAAAAAAGCTTTCAATCCCCTTTTCTGGGTCTTTCTTTGCATCTCTCCAGCTCCCGAAGCTGTTTTGGTGGAAGCATTGAAGCAAACTTTCAATCCCCTTTTCTGGGTCTTTCTTTGCATCTTATCAGTCTTAGGCACAGCTTCAGAGGGAAACCAATGCTCTTTCAATCCCCTTTTC
>Ga0190313_1000914_pt1 | contig 16563 bp, 8 predicted proteins | sample 4870071011_MG_FD_169989 | JGI IMG/M metagenome (GOLD analysis project Ga0190313, IMG submission 169989) | Hydrothermal vent sediment bacterial communities from Southern Trench, Guaymas Basin, Mexico - 4870-07-10-11_MG | ecosystem: Environmental > Aquatic > Marine > Hydrothermal vents > Sediment ...
CCATCATTTAGTGGATTATTAAAAACTATATTATCCTGTTGTATAGAATAATCATTAGTTAATATATTATTAAGATATACAGTAATAATATTATTTTCATAAATATATGGAATTCTAAATGTAGTTTCTCCAGCAGTGGATATATAATCCCGGTAAATTTCTAGCGGATATGGGTTTGTTCTTATATATTCGGTAAATTCTGTTGCATTCATAGAATTGTCCCAGTTATGATGTTTTATATTTATATCAACGCTTTCCAAAGCTGTCTTGAATGTTAATTGATGCGTCAAGCCCTGTATATAAGCCGGTAGCTCAGGGCCTCTAACTGTAACTCCATTATGAAGAATGTAACTTCCTATTTTATCTTCTTCGTCAGATAAAGGCGCACCATTGGTTGTAACTTCCACGCTCCAAACGGCATCGTCATATACCTCTATTTCTTTTATATCCTGCTCTGTTTCCGTAGTTTCATACTCTGTTTTGAGATTTTCCCATTCTGATTGACTCGTATTAATACCTATAATATCAAATATCTGTTTTATTAACTCTATGCCAAAACTTTCATAAACAGGAATAGGACCATCTGTGTATGGAGTCATATTAATGTTGATAGAACTTTGTACATAAGAAGGAGTAAGAAATCTAATATATTTATTTATAATTTTATCTACAATATCTGGATCTTGAGGTATTAGTTCTTCATCTCCCTGAAAATATTGACTTAACTCATGTTTGATCATATTAGTTTTGAAATAAGTAAATGGTTGAGGAAAATCGCCTGATTTACCGAGCAGAATATCCACCGGAATGTTTCTACCAGCAGAATCAGCCAATGTATCAAATAACTCCAAATTTCTAGTTTCTGTAAAATCTTTTGGATCGATAGGATATAACAACACCTCACCTGTATTTGGATCAACTTCAAATCTAGTTCGAGGATCTATATCAGTTAAATAATGACTGGCAGATTTTTCAGATTCTCCTAATTTACTTCTGTCCCTGTCGAAAAAAAGTTCGCTAACACTATAATCAAAGCCTAAAAATTTAAAGAAGAACTTAAAAGAATAATTTGTACCTTTAATTTTATATATTTCTATAATGTTTTTGACTATTTCTCTAAATGAGGTATCGCCTAGTCTAAAATCTTCTTTTTCATATCCAAGCAGCTGTGCTAAATACTGTAAATATTTGTCAGGAACATTATCTATATCCTGCAGGTTGGCCATCTTGTTTATTATTTCTTCCAGCTTATCAAATTCTATGCCAATAGCTTCAAAAAGAAGTTTTAGTTTTTGTCTTTCATCTATTACGGCATTGTCATATCGAGGAATGAAATTTCTAACATTATTTGACCAAAAGGAGTCTCCATGGCCGAATTTGTAGATATAAATCATGTATATATATAAATACTTTGAAGCAATTCCTTTATTAGGAGATACATAATATGTGCCATCATCATTATACAGTGGATACCCAGCTTTTTGCGCAATTTCCCCTAAGAGAACATCATCTTGATATAATTCTAAAATAGTATGATCTGTGATATAACCTTCGTTATCTCTATAGACCAAATATTCAGATATATCATGCAAAACTTCTTTAGTGATATTAGGATAATCTTCCAGCATTTCTTGCAATTTTTTATTAGTAGATAAAGCGGTCCATTTTGCTTCAATTGTCTCTGTAAAACTGCTCATTCGGCTACCTCTTGATAGTCAAAAATAATGCCATGAATTTGGTATTTTACACTCTGAGTATTTCCTTCCCATTCGTTAGCTGATAATATCAGTATCTCATTGTATTTTGCTGATAAAGTTCCTAAGCCATAATTTCTAGCATATGAAGGTACATTACTTGGATCTTGCTTATAAACTGAGTAATCTTTGCCAAAGTATTCTATTTGTACATATCTTACACCCGGTATCGTTTGCACTAAAGCTATAATCTCCGACACCTGAACAGGTTGTGCATAATCTCTATTAGGCAACGAATATTTATTAGCAACCAGTTCATCTACCATTGTTTTAACGAGATCTTGATTATAATTTTTTTCTACATAAACAGTTCCTTTGATGTCAAATGCTGTATAGAGGGTATTCATGTAAACATTATTTACACATACCATTTTTTTATTTTTTAAATAATTTTCGAGAGTATTAATATCGCTCACAGCATTTGATGTTTGATCTTGCCACCACCACGTAATAATTAAAATTGTGTTTTCAGGTATGCCATATCCAGCATAGGGTGTCCATCTTGTTATTATCCCTCTATCATAATCTAAAGTATAATCTACTCCCTGTATGAACTGCTGTCCGCTTTCGCTTTTTATATCAATGGCAGCAAAATTCTTATAAACAGGGACAAATTGAGATGGAAGTTTGATTTTTAGAGAACTTATACCAAAATTTTGATTTGTGCCACTAAAAGAAGGTGCTTCTTTTAAATACAATATTTCATTGCTGCCTGTTTCTACATAGTCGACTACTCCTACATATATTTCATCTCCTGTTCCAGAACCTGTTATTACTATAATATCATCAGTATCCAGTTCTTGCGAAAAGAGTGTATTATGTCCTATAACCTGATTGCTTGTTGAAGTAAAATCTATTGTCCCAGTAAGTATATTCTGAGATGGAAAAGATGTTGTTAGCGTTTTTGTCTCATATGGTTTACTGGGTTGAAGATATATATTGTATTCTGTTCTTGGATCGTAAGATGTCCAATTTTTATTTGGTACTACATATATCCATGTTTCATAAGTTGGGATAGTGTAACCATATTCATCTTTAATCTCTGGCGGTTCATTAGCTTTACCATAGGCTGTCGCTAATAAGACGTTAGGATGTTCTAAAAGAATTCGTTTATAATCTAGTGGAGAAACTGTTTTATCTGCTGTAGTTAGATATAAGGGAGCTCTTTTTCTCGCTTCAAAGACATCTTCCATTTCGGCTCCGCCTGCGCCAGCTTCATTGTTTTTAAAACTTACTGTTACCGGGATACCTTCTACAATAAAATTCTTGGAGGAATTGATAGCTCCTATGACTATATTTCCATTGGAACCACCTCCTACTCTATAGTAAATTCTGATTTCGTCACCCGGATTAAACGTTTGCGCTAGAGCAGAAGAAGGAAATTTAATTGTGACTTGACTCTTTTCATCTACTTCTATCATATAAGGTGGAACAGTCAAAGGGCTACCATCTTCTCTTTGTTGTGCTTCCTCAGAAACAAAACTCGTTACCATTGGAAGTTTTTCTAGCTCGTTTCCATTATCATCTAATGTCCATATTTGAATGCTATTTTCTATGACCGGATATTCATTAAGCACAAGACTTTCATTATCTCCACCCTTCATGGCCTCTTCTTGAAATTTAGTAGTGCCATGATAAAAGATTAGTGCTTCATCTCCACTAAAATTTAATTTAGGATTGGAAGGATTGCCAGGGTCTAAAGTTACTATTGCGTCCAGCCCGAAATAAATAGGCTGTCCTGATTCATCTAATTTAAGAAGTTCAAAATTGGTTTGATCTCCATTTCTATCAGTAGCATTTAGTGTCATTCTCATCGGAAGATCAAAAGGCTCACACCAGTTGCTCAAAGTAACATCCACCTTTACGGCAGCTGCAGTAGGTAATGTTAAACGATAGTTAATTAGTTTTAACAAATTAATAATAGATTTCTTCTGGGTTGCCGTTCCTATATACAACTCCTGGCTGAGCCAATCAACACGAAAAGCTAAAAGATCAACTATATATGCAACTAACTCTATAATCATTTTGCCAGCATTGCTGGAGAGGAAGTCGTCCCAATTTTGATTATATTCTGGATTTTCTGTTATTATACGTTGGATGTCAGATACAATGGACTCAAAGTCCAATGCTGTATATGAAAAAGATGGTAATTGAATAAGATCATCTATAGCCATATTTATTCTCCGATATTAAATTGGTATTCAAGCTGTTCGGTTTCCAATGGATTACCTACAAGTTGAAATTCTATTTGGACATATATAGTATTTTCTAGAGCGTTAACAATTATATCCTGTAGTATAACTCTTGGCTCAAAAGTCTCTATAGCACTTCCGATTATATTTTTAACATCATCTAAATCAATGGTTTCTGTGCTTTCAAATAATAATCTTCTCAAATTACAACCAAACTCTGGCCTACCCACTCTTTCGCCGGGTGTTGTCATTAATATTCTAGTAATGCTTTCTGCTATTAAATCTTTGTACTGTTTAATTCTGATAAAATCAGAATCATAAAAGCCTATGCCTTTCATTGAATTTCTCCTTCGTCCCACCAAAATCCATCGAATTCATCCGCAACTTCAGATTGAGAAGAATATCTATTATTATTGCTCGCAATTCTGTATTTAACTATATCTATCGCTGTTTTAATAAGAGCATTTTTATCATATTCTCCCATTCTGATATTTTCTCGCAATAATGGCACTCTGGCAATAAGCTGCGTTCCTTCTGTTACAGAAATTGTAAATAGTATAATATTAACTTCTTCGAATAATATTACATCTGTTATTGTTCCTGTCATAACTCACTCCTAATCCCTAATGGCTCCTGAGTTAATGAACCCAGGCAACAATTGTGTTTGACCGCCAACTATAGCTCGCCATACTTTTTGCTGATAATCGTTAAGACTCATAAAACTACTTGTAGGATGTTCTGGATTGGTGGATTTTCCATTGGCATTATAAGGAGGAGGAAATCCTGTGCCGTCATGATGTACTACAAGTTTATAAAAATAAAAATGGCCAGCCTGTAAATTATTAGTATCAGTGTACTTGGTAACTGGCAAATTGTCTGAATCAGTTGCATCTATAGTATCCAACAAAGTAAATAGACTATCGTCCGGTCCGTCTGGCGCATTATACTCTCTATCAGTTCCTGCGTCAAATCTATAAATGCTGTATTGACTAGCCTGCACTATCATTTTCCAACTCACAATTATTTTATCTGCAAATTCCATTTTAGAAGCTTCTACTTCTGCCACGCGTGGCTCTCTGACATCATATGGTATTCTTAGAACATCTAACTGATTATTTAGCTGATTAGCTTTTTTTGTCAAAATCTGAATACCCGAATAAGTTGACTTTTTTTGTACCAACGTTCCATTACTTTTATTCAATCTTGCGTCTATCCATAGATATCTTATGGCTCTTAATCCGGAAAAAGAGCCATCTTTGTTTTCAGGACTTAATACCCCCAAAATAGAATTGTTTATTTGTGCGATTCTACTATTTATCTTCGTCTTTTTGTCTGTAATTATATCGTTTACAGCATTAAGGTTTGAATCGCTATATTTTGGATCAGCTGATTCCGAATGGTCAGGTTTGTAAGGTTGTAATTGACTGCTCCAAGAACCATTTCCTCCTCCATTTTCTACTTCTTGTTTGAAAGAATTCGTTTCATTCCATCCTACCGCTATATCGCCAGGGTTGTCCCATGTCTGGGTGCCTCCTAGTAGTGTCCAATTGGCTTCTGATGAACCGCCAATAATAGAGTTGCCTTTATAATAATTAATTTCATCATTCAACTTAGACGGTAATTGTTGAAAATTGTTTATAAGAGCTACGATGTTGTTATAATAAAGCCGCAGTACTTCTTTGAATTCATCCCAATCGCTGCTCCACCAATCGCCATTGGAAGTTCTTTGGCTGTTGGACCATTTATAATAGTTTTGGATAACAGCGTCATGAAGAACGGCCCAGTATGATGCATAGTTGGATGGTTCTACATGTTTGTCTACTTTTATATATTCTCCAGTCCAGTGGTATTCACCAGTACGCTCCCCATGGGCTCTCACTGTAGGTGCCATTTGGGGAGTTAACGTTCCAAACCATTCTACGCCATTACACTCAATATAATAATCTCCCTGTGGCAATGGCTCTTCAATGCCGCTACCATATGGAAAATATATGGCAACAGTATCTGTATTTATATCACATATAAGTTGTGTATTTGGAGGTGATTGCCATTTGTTGCCAGTTATACCTGCATTATCCAATATTTTGCCATTCTTCAGCCAATCTATAGCCTGGAGAAGCGAATTAATGTGGGCCAAAATCCCGCCCTGACCATTGCCTGTAGTTCCATTTTTGTATACATATTCTGACAATTTATAGACATTCATATCCATATACTGTTGACTTATAGTAGGAAAGTTGTCAAAGTCAGAAGCTTCAACAGAAAGAGCCCAAGGGGTATTGCCGGTTTCGTGATTCCATGGGCCCATTAGCTTTGTTACAGTTTGACCATTTAGAAATTGCCTTTCCGAATAGTACTTTAATATCATTGTTTCAACAGCAGTAAATAATTCGCCATTTGTTTGATCCTGTTTTTCTATTTCTGGCTTTTGTTGTGTATCCATGTACCAAACACTAAACTTTGTTTGGCGAGCTTGTGATTTAATTTCTTCTTTCTTTTTTTCGAATTGAGTCATGGCAGCTTTTTTATTTATCTTATTTTAAGGCTGTATTTTTTTATACTTTTACCATTATTTGTCCTGGAAAAGCGATTGAACATGGCCCGCCAGATGTTCCTGGAGGCGAGATAATCATGGCAGATTTGTTAAGGGCTTCTGCTATGGCTCCACCCATATCTACCATGGTGGATATCTTGACTTTTGCTCCACCTACGATTTTTACATTAGCGCTGGCGTTAATTTCTACATTTTGTTGGGCATCTGATTTGATATTCATACCTGTAATTTTTGTATCAGCACCATTTCCGGCATCAATATTAATATCATTTTCGAGTTTAATTCTTCCTTGAGAATCGGATAATTCAGCCTTTTTGGGCTCTAATTTTAGATATGAATCATCATTTTTGGTGCCTATTTTGACTATTTGATCATCAATATTTATATATTCTAATTTATTATCACCATTATCTATTCTATAAAAATCTATAGAACCTAAGGTGTTGATCATTAAACCAGGAGTTTCATTATTAAATCGAATGTTTTCATATTTACTTTTGTAATCGTAATCTCCACTGGGATCATCTACTTGCGGATTATCCTCTTTGTTTGCTCCATGTGCCCATATTCCAGTTTTGGACATTTTAACAAAGTTGCCCCATTTATCTGATAATTCGAATTTAGATTCATCTGTTGTTGAATTGGATTCAAAATGAATGCCATCCTTATCTGTCCAGATTTGATTATCCCACATGTCACCTATGTGAATTCCATCATCATCAATCCATATAGAGGCATATTCGGCAAATTCTTTTTCTTCATGCTTTTCGTTATATTTTTTTACTTTAGTTTTATAGAATATTCTAAATTCATCATCTTTAATACGTAGAAAATTAGCGTAATTATTATTTAGTGGGTCTTCTTTATCGCTATCATCTTCTACTTCACCATTAGTCATAATGTCGCTATCTATACTATATTCTTCATAATTGTATGTATAGGAAATTTTATAACCGTCTTTGCTTGTTCTACCTTGATTGTATTTAAGCAGAGTAAACTCATCTTCGCTTAGCTTGAGAAGATTCTCCGTTTTGATCCATTTTGATTCATCTTCTCCTGTAGCTGCAATATTATAATTAGTTACGTTATTCTCGCGTGTTGGGTATTGTGTTTTTAATACTATAGTAGTAGGATCTTCCATTTCAACCGGCAAAGGTGGAATATCAAATTCTTTATTGTCGTCTGTTTTAATGTGATATGGTATTTTATTTGATGAGCCAAGCCAAATAGCTGTAGAGCCATCGCCATCTAAATAAGCTACAAATCCTACAGTGCCTATGGGAGGAATGATATAAAATCCGGAATTGTGAGGGCCTCCAAAAGGGTTAAGAACATATGCCCATCTATAATTTTCGTCTTCTTCTTCTTCAGAATCAAATAATAAAACTCTAACTAATATTCTTCCCCTGTTTTGAGGATCATTTGTATTTATCACCTTGCCTTTGTATATAGCACTATAAGGTCCGCTTCTGAAATCATGTTGTTCTCTGGGTAGATAACTTTTTATAACAGCATCTAAATCGCTTGTGGGAGTTCTAAAATCCATTTATACCTCCGTCAAAACTCTAGAAGCAGCAGGTATTCTTATTACTTTACCCGCCTTCAAATCTTTAACAGGATGAGATAAATTATTGGCTTTAACTATTACCCACCACAAATATTGATTTCCATAAAATTTGAGAGAAAGCAATTCTGGCCTATACTGATATTGAGGCTCGATAACATAGTATATATCGTTATCTGTCTCTTCGAAATATGGCAGATTGTCAAAACCAAGTCCGAGGATATAATTATTTACATCATAATCATAGAGAATATCATAATAATTGTATCTACTATATGTATCGAACTCATTATTTTTTTTCATATTTTTATCCCAACATTTTTAATCAAGGTTCCTATTGCTTTTTTGCTAGCAAACTTAAATATATTAAAAGGCTGCTTTGTGATGGTAAATGCCCCTTTTGGCCTGAAAGCAGCTGTATCATAAAAAGTCTGATATGTATATACATCTTCATCTATTTCTACTAGTGTTAGTGTTACTTTTACAGCTTGGTGTCTCTTTGTTTCTGGATTTATCATACCCGAAAAAGATACATCTCTCGCTGTCACTATAAATAATGGAGCAATCTCTTCAACATGAGTATTACTATTCCTATCTTTATATGTTAACTTTTTTTTGTAATACTCACCATAATGAAGTCTAACTACTGGTGGAGGTGTTGTATTGTCTTTATATTGAGGGAGTATCAATGCTCTAAGAGCAGATACTACCCAATAAACACTATCTTCATCCCAACCTTCGAGATCTTCCATACCCTGAGTGTTTTCATGAGCTTTAGCATATTTTAAAGCGTCTGATATATAACTTTTTTTAGTTCCTTCCTTGTTGTATAAACTCTGCTTTATTATTGGATTAGAAAGAAATCTTTCTTCATTAGCTGTGTAGTTTCTTTCATTCGCGAAAACAGCTAAGTAATTAAGAGTTAAAGTCAATTGTCTATTGGCTGTACCCGTAAAGGCATATAGACTACTAGATCTTCCTAAAATGTTTATGTTTGAATAATTAGCAGATCTAGAATCAGAAGCTATTTCTGGTGTAAATTGAAATGGTATTTTTGCTGGAATAGATGGTGAATCTTTTTTATTCTCTGTTTTATATATATCTTTATCAGAGCTTCCGGATATATTCACGGAAGAATTGCCTGTCGGAAAGATTTCTAAATAACCATAACCCCTAAGGGGCTTACCTGTTGCTGGAGATTTCAGCACTATAGGTCTAACTTTAGACATATCTATTTTAGTGTTATGAGGAGTATCAAATTTGCCTTCCGATGCTGTTTTAGGAATAACCTTTGTGCCACCTGTGCCAATTAAGCCCACTTTACTTGCAATTAATTCATTGGGAGTTTTTGGTGTTGGCGTTAACGAAGATCTATTTTGGATGTTCTTTTCAAAGAAATAACTATAATAATTTCCTATAATATTTGTGGCCAGATGCGGCAAACCAATCTGCGCACTAACTCCAGGAGCTGTCAGGCCTATGGCTTCTTTCTTGGGTGTTACGTGCATAAATGAAAAAGCTTTATTGATGATTTTATTTTTTTCTATACCATAGGTTATAGGCTGATAATTGCTTCTTCTGCTGATAGCACTATTAATATTAAGTTTGTTGTTATAATTTCCATTTTCAACTACTGCTTCTGTTTTGTCTGTAGAATGATTTTTTGCTTTATATGGAATATTTTTGGTTACTCCTGAGTAAGATTCTTTATATACAGTGCTGTCTTGATTAATAGAACTTTCTGTTATTTGATGTTGATCATTTAGTAAAGTTTGATGTAGTTCTATATACTTATTATAATCGCTAGTTGATTTATTATTTGGCTTAGTTGACATATATATATTGTTTTTTTCATCTTCTTGTGCATATAATGGTTTTTTCTCGTATATTTGATAACTTCTTTTTGGAGCTCCCACTTCAGGATTTGCGGTTAATATACCTAAATTATCTTTTATTGTTTCTATTTTATCAATATTGTTAGTATAATCCCCTGTGCTGAATGTGACTATTCCCTTGGAGTCTTTCTTCTCTATTGGAACTTTATCATATACTATAGGGTTGTCTTCTCTAGAGATCGGAGTTGAATTTAGATTTCTTACTATGTTTCCGTCTTCTTCAACTTTTGTCTGCTTAATGTTTTCAGTTTCTTCTATGTATGAATCGTAGCCACCTTCTTGTGAATAGAGCTTTTCTGTAGTATAAACAGGCAGGCCATTATCATCATATGTGGCTTTACTTGCTTTATATGGAATTTTTTTATCATAAGTAGGCTGTTTTATATAAGTAATGAGGCTCCCGTTCGAGTCTTTAGTATTATTTATCGGTGTGCCATCAAGCGACACATCTGATAAGCCATAGTTTTTAGCTTTTTTATCAATGCTTTCGAATATATCATTTCGCTTTATACCATCATATTTTCTTCTTTCTTTTATTTTTTCCAACGCGAAGACAGAATCAACATCTATTTTCTGACTGGTTGATGTTAATATATCGGATTTTTCTATTTTCTGATAGGAATTTTTTGCTCTTGAGATTTCGTGCTGAACGAGTTTATTATTATTCACAATCTTCTGCTTTTCTGACTCAATCAGGCTATTATATTGGTTTTCATCTTGATAAATTGAACCTCCTAAAGAAGCATTTTCAAAGTCTACTTTTTCAGGAGCTAATTTTTTAATACCTCCATCATATATATTTAAATTTTTATCATCATTTAATAGAATATCCGGGTTTTTATTGACTGTTACATATGGTATATTTTTGTCTTCTTTCTGAGATTCTATATTATTGAAAGTAACCACATTTTCTGTTTTGATGTCATCTCCTCTGTTGATAATGTTAGTTGCTTTATTTCTATCCCAGGGTTCTTGTAAACTTCTTTTTAAGTTCTCTTGAGTTATCTCAGACGCGATATTTTGTATGAGATCTGACATCTCCTGTTTGATAGTTACATTCATCATTCTATTTGAAGAATCGTGAGGTATTTCTCCAAATATCTCAGAAATTTTGTCTTCTGAAAACTTTTCTATATCAATAATTTTTTGGTTTGCTATATCGGATTTAATATTTTGAATAATCTCTTCTAATGACACATCTGCTTCGCTTTTCTTCAATAGGGTATTTAAGTTCTGATATTGTTTTAGCTGTTTGGTGAAATGTTCACCGGATTCATTTAATAAAATATCCTGCTTATTCGACTTTAAAGAATTTTCTTCTATTTGCTCTTCTATTTTATTTAAATCAGATACTTTGTCTTCTATATCTATATTGTCCTTATGCTGAAAGTTTACGAGTTCTTCTAGATCCTGTTCTTCCTTTTCTAATTTTGACTCTATCTTTTTAGTTTTTTCTATTTTTTGCTCATGCTCAAACGGAACGCTAACATTTTCTTCGAATTTATGTTGCCAATGAGTTTCTGCCAGGTATTCATCTTCTTTTGAGGTATGAGGCGGTTGAGGTATATCTTTTATATCTTTGCTAGCTAGTTCACCGGGTCGCTCTAAAATTACATTATCTTTATTAAGATCATTTGCTACATTTTTAATTGGTTTTAAGTTTTTTTGCTCACTTTCTTTAGAGAGGTTTAATGTCTTTTTCTCTTTGTTTATATTATCGCTTTTAATATTAAGATCTGTTTCTGATTTGCTAACAGCATTTGGTTGGGATATTGTTTTGTGACTTTTAGAAACATTTCCATTCAAATTTATATTGATATTGTTTTTATTTATTGTATCTTTGGGCACATTCACAGATTCAGAATTTTTTAGAACTTGTTCCTTGCTCTCTTTTATGTCTAACTTCTCTTTTGCGTTGGATTCTGCCGGTATTTGAATTTCATTGCGGACTTTCCAAATATAGTTGTTGGTAGTCTCGATTTCTTTTTTCTCTTTACTATTATACTCTAATTCAGTTTTTATATTGTTTTCCGCTTTAGATATTGTGTCCGAAACTACAGCAACATCTTCTGATTTTTTATGTAAATGATTTTTGATTTGTTCTACTAGCTCTATTTTTACATTTTCTTTGGGAATAATATTTAATTTTTTAAGTGTTTTATCTGTTTTATCTGTTGGAACACTAGCAGAGCTTTCTATTTTATGTTCCTTTTCCTTCGGCTCTTTTACATTTTGTTGACTTTTTTTATTGTGCATGCGATAGATGTATAAATATTTTTCTTCTTTTTGCATTGTTATATCCTTCTTGTATTTGCGTCTATTTCTCGAACATATCTTTTTATTTCCAGAACATCAGTAAACAATTCACTAATATTCTCGTTTAATAATGATATAGCAGAAAAGAGTTTGTCTGTTATAGAATTAGCTCGTTTCTGTTCTTCTATTAATTCATCTGCCTGTTTATCTGTCATGCCTTTGTAAGTTTCTCTCGTAAGAGTTTCGCTTGGTTTGTAAGCCTCTACTGTTGTCCTCACCATTGTTCTCTTTTTCGCCGCCGTTCCTGTTTCAGTTGTTTGATTTAGCAAATCTTTCGTTGTCTCTGTTGATTGTTCTAATTGATGACTCCAATTATTCAAATACTTGGATAGCTTTTCGGGACTTTGAAGGGCGTCTATCGGAATATCAAATTCTTGAATTAACTGCCGCGCAGCCTGTTGTAAATTTTTTCTTCTGGAATGATAATATTTTAACAATTTTTCAGCTGCTACTTCATAATTGCCTGTTTCTACAAGGCTGTAGACAGTATCTACTTTACTGCCGATCATGGCCGCTTTCATATTTTTACCAAGATGCCCCAAATCGCCTATCGAAGATACAAATGCTCTTACTATACTTCCAACCCGATGAAAAAATATTCTTATTCTATTTAAGATTTCTTCTATTTTAGTGAATATTTTTAATATCCAGTTGATTATATTGGATGTTCTTTTTACATTAGTTTCACTTAAAACAGTATTTGAGAAATCTTCCACTTTTTGCACCATTCTACTAAGCTTTATTTCTATAAACTTGGTCAAAGCTGTTACCAATTTCTTCCAATCAATGGTCCTAAGTAATGTTACGATTCTATTTGTCAATATTCCTAACACTTTGCCGAATCTAGTAAAAGCTACAGATATTGAATTCATAAACTCCTGTAGAGGGCCCTGTAATGATACCAATACTCTGTTAATCATTTGAAATAGATTTTGTAATGGGCCCTGTAATGATTTGAGTATATTGCCTAGAATAGTGCCCATCATGCCTAGCGCTTTAGCTATTATATTAAGAATTATAGAGAAGCCGCTGGCTTCTTTTTCAGCTTTTGGAAAGAGACTGCCAAGAAGAGAATCAAAGATTTTTAATAAATTACTTACTATTACCTTAAAAATATTAGTTAGCACTACTATAATTGGTTTAAGATTTGGTATAATCTGCTTTATAGCACCTAAAAGGTCTTTAATGACTCCTCCAACTAACTGCCCTAATGTTTTGGCTATATCGGTAATCATAGGTATTATACCTACAATTAAATTAGCAATTTCAGTAAATACATCTGCTACTGTTTTAATAACGCCACTTTTTGTAAAAAAGTCCATCATAGAATTGACTATTTGAGAAAGAGGATCTATTACAACGGAAAGCTGTGAAAAAAGTGAACTGAATAATTTTCCAATTGCCTGGAATAAAGGTCTCATTCCATCAATCATTTTGCCAATTACATCAAGAAAATCCTTCATTTGTTGTAACATTGGTCTCATAGTCTCCATCATATTAAGAGCCATTTTATTCCTTGCTATTTCAAGTTTTCGTGCCAGCTGTTCTTCCTGTCTGATTCGCTGCTCTTGCAAAGCTTTTTCTCGATCAGCAGTTTTTCCAAACATTTTATTAACTTGGTCTACTGCATTCCCAGTTATATTTGCGAGTTGCTGAGCCATACCATAAGTCATCCCCATTGTTTCTGCATAAGCTTTGCCAGCTACTGGTCCCATTGCAACAATTTGTTTGGATAACTGGACAAATCTATTTGCCATATCTTCAGGTATTTTTTCCGAACCTTGCATAATATTCATTACATCTGATATACTCATACCTAATTTAGCATAAAGAGCTACATTGTTTTCCAACTGAGCAGGGTCAAAGAGTTTCTGGATTTGATTAGCTGCTTCCTGAGCATCTATGCCAGCTTTTATAAAAACAGCAGAAAGTTTTGATGCGGCATTAGTAAACGATTTAACAACTTCTGTGCCACCTTTTATACCGCGAACTCTTTTCGCGAAATCTGTAACAGCATTAGCTAAAGCCTGCGTCTCGTTAGCAGAAAGTCCTATATTTTGTTGAAGAATAGCAAAGTTACCTAGTACTCCTTTTATTTCTGTGTCGCTTAATTTGCCAACATGTCTTAAAGTGCCTACTAATTGTGTTGCTTGTTCTACTCCTAAACCTAATCCTTTCGCGGCTTGATATGATATTGTAGCGAGACTTTTAAGCTGCCCTACAGGGATATGCATGCTAGCCAAACCTACAAATGTAGTTTTTATATCTTCGACTGATGCTCCTAACCTATAAGCAGTGTTTGTCATATCGCTCATTAATTTAGTATAAGTTTTATGAAAGCTTTTGACACTTGTAACACCACCTACCATAGTTCTAGCCATATCATTAGCGGCTATATCTAAGGTGGTAAGGCCTTTAATGGCATCAGCAAATGACAGTCCACCTAGTAACCTAATAATCCACTTTATTCCCTTGGCTATTAATTGAAGTGGCACCTGAAAAATTTTCCACAAAGCTTTTGCCATGGATTTTACGGCGGTTATTAGCGTTGTCATATAAGCCATAAATCTACGTGCGAAATATTTGATAGCAGAAACTAGAACCTTTGTTAGGACTTTTTGTATTTGATAAAGAACTCTTAGCACTTCTCCCAAACCTGGAACAATGGCATTGATGGCAGAAAATGCTATCTGCGCAGCAGCATTAGCGCCTCTGGCAAGTCCTTTAAGAATGGTTCCAAGGCCGGATAAAGATGTCATTGCTGCTCGCCCGAAATCGTGGAATGATTTGATGCCACCGTATGCTTTTAAGCCCATTTCATTTGCGCCCTTTGCTACTCCAAAAGCCGCCTCTTTTATACCTTCGAGAGCACCAACAGCTCCACTGGTTTCAGAACTGCCTTTAGATAAAGTTTTAAAAGCGTTTTTAAAATTAATTCCACCTGTTTTTGCTTCTTTGCTGATTTTTCTAAAAGAAGCTCCCAAGTCTTTGAGTGTTTTTTGATGTGTCTTATGAGCTTTTTCACCAGCTATGTCCGAGATTTTTTCTTTGAATTTTTTTATTTTCTTGCTTGCATCTTCCGTAGCAACCCCGAACTTTCTGCTTAAAGCCTGGCTTAAAGAGTTGACGGTTTGTGTCAAAGTAATCATGGTTTCGTTTAAGTCTTTGAGTGCGCTCGGAAGAGTTGTCGCCATAGTAATAGTAGCTGTTTCAACATTTTTAAGAGAAGTTGCCATTTGCATCTGCATGACTTCGCTGAAAGACTTGCCTACTTTGCTGGCTCCAGCTTCCAGAGAGTTCAAAGCGCCCATCATTTCGCCAGCACGGCTTTGAAACATGCTAGCTAATTGCTCTATATTGGTGTGAATATCTATCATGTAGTCTAGGCTCTTACTAATTCCTTCTTCTGGCATTTGTTATCTCTTCCTTTTTGCTGTTTTTGAAATTGTGCTATTTACATCTGTCATCAAAACCATTGAAGTAGAATATCCTGAAGAGCTAATAGTGTGTGTCACTTCAGGCATAAAGAAATAAGTATTGGTTAATATTGTATCTTGTCCGTCCGGCCTTTTGACGACAAGTTTTACTCTATCATTCATAAAATCGATATGATTACCATCCAACCAGGGATCTCCTAGTATAGTCATACTGACTTTAATTACAGCATCTTGCTTAACTCTATCTAATAGAAGTTTTACGATGAAAGCATTTCTTTCAGCCAGTTCCTGGTGTTCTAACCCCTCCGCGTCCTGCCCTGTTTTTAAGTTAATAGGAGTATAATGAATAAGCTGTTGTACTATTTCGTTATATAGTTCTTGCAGTTTTTTTTGTTCTTTTTTTTGCTTTTCAATTAATGCCTGCCTCTTTTTTTTGAGTTGTTCATATTCTTGAGCCACCTGTTTTTTCCAATAATTATAATATTCTACAACTTCCTGCTCAATTTCTTTGGGTGCTTCAATCTCATATGTGCCATCATCTTTTTTTATGAATTTAACACCTTTGCGTTTAAGAGATGGCAATTTATTATTAACCATTTTATTGTACATTTTCCAAGATCTCGTTTGTTTTTCGCTAATTTTTTGATTGAGTTGTTTTTCAATACTTTGGACTCTATCCAATTGATTTTGCATTTCATTATTCAACTTTGAATCTAGTAAACTGTTTCCTTTGCTTTTGAAAAATTTTTTTTGAGCGGAAACGGTTTGAGCTTTTATTCTATCTAATTCTTTTATAGTAATTCCAGGACTTGAATCATTTGTAGTTCTTATATAAGCATGAGATATATTAC
>Ga0190313_1000915_pt1 | contig 16563 bp, 14 predicted proteins | sample 4870071011_MG_FD_169989 | JGI IMG/M metagenome (GOLD analysis project Ga0190313, IMG submission 169989) | Hydrothermal vent sediment bacterial communities from Southern Trench, Guaymas Basin, Mexico - 4870-07-10-11_MG | ecosystem: Environmental > Aquatic > Marine > Hydrothermal vents > Sediment ...
ACTCCGAGCAGAGTGGGGTCGATGCCTGGGAAGTTAGCAGCTGTGAGGAAGATGGCTGCCAGGTACGGCACGGGCATGAACGGCAGGAGGTTCCCCAGAACCGAGACTGCGAAGGCCCCCAGGTACCCCCACTTAGCCACCACGTCGCACAGCAGCGCGTAGAGGTCCTGGGGCATCGACTAGAATACCTCCTCCGGGACCAGGCTCTGGCTCTCCACCTCCAGTATCGGGATGTAGTGCAGCCTCGCGTCAACGCTCAGCTCGTCGGTGAAGGTGAGCCTGCCCTCCAGGCTGCTGTACGCCACGTACTTCTTGCCTATCGGCTTGTCCAGCTCCGTGTAGTGCAGCACTATCGTGCCGCCGCTTATCGAGTAGCAGAAGTATATGTGCCTCTTGGTCCTAGTCCTCAGGTAGTAGAGCACCGGCGGCTGGGTTGTGCAAGCCAGCCTCACCAGGTCCTCGAAGCTCCTCAGCTTTATCAAGTACGTCCTCAGCTCCATGGTCTCACAAAGGCACGCCTATGTGGAGTATATTGCTTAATGAGGATAAAAACCTTAGCCAGGGGCTCAGCCAGGCCTCGGGTACCTCCCGTACTTGTGGCCCACCCTGATCATGGCCATGACGTTCTTGAGCCTGTGCTCCCGCTGGACCACGTTGCTCGTGCAGAGCACGTGCCCCCCGCCTGGCGCCGCCTTCGCTAGGCACTCCCTGACTGCCCTGACCACCTCCTCTAGGGGGGCCCTGAGCAGCACATAGCCGACATCCACGTTGCCGCACAGGCAGATCCTGTCGCCGTACATCTCCTTGACCTCGCCTATATCCATCCCAGCTATCGGGTCTATCGAGTGCAGGGCGTCTATGCCCGTGGCCACCAGGCCCTCGATGATAGGCCACAGGTTGCCGTCGGTGTGCTTTATGTAGAAGGCCCCCCTCTTGTGAACCGCGTTGACGTGCATCCTGAGGTAGGGGAAGACGAACTCCTCGAAGTGCTCCGGCCTCAGAAAGGGGCCCTTGGTCGTGCAGTAGTCGGCGCAGCCCACTATGGCGTCCGCCCCCGCGTCTATCTGGGCCTTGGAGCTCTCTATGGCCCTCTCGATGCTCTCGCGGCACCGCTCCCTGAGCTTGGCCTTGTCGCCGTAGGCCATCCTAGCTATCTCGTAGATCTCCTCAACCTTGCCCGGTATGCCCAGCGTCCCGTCTGACGACCCTATGACCATCAGGTCTGGGGCCAGCCTCCTCGCCAGCCTAACGGCCTCGACCATGTCTGGAACCGCGTAGAGCCTCACCGCGTCGTACCCTAAGGCCCTGCACAGCCTGACGAGCACCCTCACGTTGTGCTCCAGCACCTCCTCCGCCTTGCCCTTCTTGACCATCTCCTCGTAGAGGGGGCCCGTCACGAGGTCCTCGCCGAGCACCTTGTCGATTAGCTGGAACTCGAGCTCGAACATCGGCACCCTATCCGGCTCCTCCAGCTCGAGCGCCCGCACGAACCTCTCCCGGGGCTCCAGGGTCACCACCCCGCCGCCTCCATGAGCCTCCTCCTCAGCTTCAGCTCCAGCCCCTCAGCCACGTCCCTGAGCTCGGCCACCAAGTTCTCCACCTCGGGCTGGCTGCCTAGGCTCCACTGGTCAGGCCTGGGTGGCACGTAGTTCCTGTCGATCCTGTAGAGCTCAACTCGGGCTCGCTCGCGCCTCGGCATGGGCCCCACGCCAAACGTGTACTCAGCCTTGGGGGGCGGCCACAGGTACAGGCTGTACTCCTCGTCCCTCACGCTCCAGGACCTGCCGTAGTGGCCAGCTATCGCGCAGTCCCTCACCCGCTCCTCCTCACCCAGCATCACGGGCAGCAGGCTCCTCCCCTGAGGCTCCGGCGTCACGGCCCACCTGCTCCTCTCCCCAGGCACCTCAAGAGCGTCTAAGATCGTGGGGAGGAGGTCCGGCGTCTGGGCGAAGGCCCTCACTCTCGTCCCGCCGCGCTCACCGCCCGGCAGCTTCACCATCAGCACTATCCTCGACAGCTCCTCGTAGGGCCAGGGCCTCACCTTCCTGACTATCCCGTGCTCCCCCAGGGGCTCGCCGTGGTCGGAGAGCAGCACCACCATTGAGTCCTCCCACAGCCCGAGCTCCTTGACCCCCTCGAAGAACACGCCCACCCACTTGTCGACCAGCGTCACCTCGCCAGCGTACTGGGCCCTTATGTGCCTGAGCTCAAGCTCAGTGAAGTTCTCGGCGAGGCCGCCCCTCTCGCCCCCTATGGAGGGCTGTACTATGGGGAGGTCGTGGTAGTCAGGAGGCGCGTAGAGCTCGTAGTACTCGACCGGCGGGTCCCACGGCTCGTGGGGGTCGAAGCAGTCGAGCCAGAGGAACAGCTTGTCCCTCCTGCCCCTCTCCACCTGCGCCCTCAGCCACCTCAGGCCAGCCCTGACCACCTGAGCTACGAAGTGGTCCTCTTCGCCGCGCCAGTGGTGCCTGTTCCTGAGGTACTGGACGAAGGCGGCCCTGTCCCTCTCCGTCATGTAGTTCTTGGGGTGCCACTTGGAGAGGTCGACCTCAATACTGGGGTCGACGACGTACGGGTCCGCCTCCTGCCCCCTTATGAACTCGACATAATCATAGCCTCTTTCATAACCCATCCTCGGCTTGTGGAGGTGGTATGTGTCGGTTATGAGTGCTGAGGTGTACCCAGCGTCCCACAGCACCTCGGCTAGCGTGACGTCGCTGGGCTCCAGGTGCTGCCAGCCCCTGGCCATTATCGTGTACCTGCCGGTGAATAGGGCCGTCCTGACGGGCAGCGTCGGGAGGCCCTCAGCGTAGGCCCTCTCGAATACCACGGCCTCCCTCGAGAACTCGTCGATGCTGGGCGTCCTCATCCACGGGTTCCCGTAGCACCCCAGGTGGTCGGGCCGCAGGCTATCGAGCATCACGACTATCAGGTTCATGGTACCCCTAGCGGGGAACGGCCCTATAAGTCCCACGCCCTGAGCTAAAAGGTTATCTATGCGCTCAGCACTAGCGGAGGCATGAGCGAGGGTGGCCTGAACTTCATCCTGATAGTCTCGGACACGTTCAGGTGGGACCTGCTCAACGGTAGGTTCAAGGTCAAGGAGGGAGTGTATGCCAGGACGCCGAACCTGGACAAGCTCTACAGGGAGTCCATAGCCTTCACTCGAGCCTACCACGCGTCGTTCCCCACGGTCCCCAACAGGCTGGACCTGCTGACCGGGAGGTTCACGTTCACTTACTACGACTGGTCCCCCCTGCCCAGGGACGAGGTCACGCTCCCCATGATCCTGAGGAAGCAGGGCTACGTGAGCATGCTCATCGCCGACACGCCCCACATACTGAAGGACGGCTACAACTTCGACAGGGGCTTCGACGGGTGGGTCTGGATACGCGGCCAGGAGAACGACAGGTACAGGACGGCTCCGGAGCGCGTCGAGCTGCCGTGCAGCCCCGAGAAGCTGAGGAGCGTGGAGACCACGATCCAGCACCTCAGGAACAACTGCCACAGGAGGTTCGAGGAGGACTGGATCCCAGCCAAGACGGCCCGCGAGGCCATGCGGTGGCTCGAGGAGAACTACGGCAGGAGGTTCTTCCTGTACGTGGACTTCTTCGACCCCCACGAGCCGTGGGACCCGCCGCGCTGGTACGTCGACACGTACGACCCCGGCTACGAGGGGGAGGAGGTCATATACCCGGTCTACGGGCCCAGGGACTTCCTCACCGACGAGGAGCTGACCCACGTGAGGGCCCTCTACGCAGCCGAGGCCACGCTGGTCGACAGGTGGGTAGGCGAGCTGCTGGAGAAGGTCGACGAGCTAGGGCTCTTCGAGGACACCGTCGTGATATTCACCAGCGACCACGGCTTCCTCCTGGGGGAGCACGGCTACGTGGGGAAGTCCATAATCGTCGGCGAGTACCACGGCCTGCTGCCGCTGTACGAGGAGATATGCCACATCCCCCTCATCCTCAGGCCAGCCGACAAGCTCGGGTGGGACGCGGGCAGGGAGATAGGCGCCCTCGTGCAGACGCCGGACATAGCGGCGACGATAGTAGACCTGGCGGGCGCTGAGAGGCCAGAGAGGGTCCAGGGCTCGAGCCTGGTGGCGCTGGTGGAGGAGAGAGTGGAGAGCTTAAGGGACATAGCCGTCTCGACGCCGTCGCTGATCCGGGGGGTGAGGGCTGGGCTGAGGCCCACGATCACCTCCGGCGAGTGGTCGCTGATACTGGCGTCTGAGGCTGGACCCAAGGGGCTCGAGGAGGCTGAGTACACCATGATAGTCGACGGCGTCCCGAGGAAGCTGAGGCCCTTTGGCAAGATAAAGACAGAGCTGTACAACCTAGCGAGCGACCCGAGGCAGGAGAGGGACGTGCTGAGCGAGAGGCCTGACGTGGCTAGGGAGCTTCACGAAAAGTTCATAGACTTCCTCAAGAGGCTCGGAGCCAGCGAGGAGGTCATCAGGCCCTGGCTGAGGGCGATGATGTAGCGCCCCGCGCTAGCCTAGGTTGACTCAGCCAACAGCTTTATATCGTGACAAGCACCCCCCAGTCGGTGGTGAGCGTGGCCCTCTACCCCCTCGTGCTCGAGGGGAGCGCCAGGGATATCGGCCTCAGGAGGGGCCGCGTGCTGAAGGACTTAATAAGAGCGGTGGTTGAGGACTACGCCCCCAAGGTCGGGGGGGATCAGGAGCTCTCCGAGATTCGGGACGCCATAGAGGAGGCCCTCTCTAAGGACTTCCCCGAGTTCCTGGAGGAGATGCGCGGGATGGCCGAGGGCGCTAAGGTCCCCTACGACGACCTGATGCTGCTGCTCGCGTGGTGGAGCTGTCCCAAGGGGTGCAGTAATGTTGCCCTGACGGATAGTGCCTTGGGCCCCGTGCTGGGCTCTACGCTTGACGTAGGGCCCGCACCCTACAGAGTCATGCTGCTCTACAAGCCGAGAGATGGATACTCCTTCGTCACGGTCAGTAGGGCCGAAAACCTGAGCGCGCCCAGGGCGATGAACGAGGCTGGGCTGTGCTTGGGCGGCAGCTCTACTAAGGCCCTCGACGAGTGCAGGGGGTTCCCCAGATACGTGCTCATGAGGGCCGCTGCCCAGTACTGCGCGACGGTGAGCGAGGCGCTAAAGCTCTTCTCCAAGTACGAGAGGGACTTTAAGAATCCCCTCAATGTGATAGTGGTGGATGCTGAAGGCGACGCGGCAGTTGTGGAGTTCACGAACTGCAGGATGGAGGTTAGGAGGCCGGAGGACGGCGGTATAGCGTGCACCAATCACTACGAGTCGAGCCTAGCTAAGCTCGAGGCCAGGGACCCGGCCGCGGTCCTCGAGTCCAAGGCCAGGTACGCGCGCCTCGTGGAATTCATAAGGAGCTGTGATAGAAGCAGGCCCATTGAGGAGATGAAGAGGATACTCAGGTCGCACGGGCCGGGCGGCATATGCCAGCACGGCGAGGCCCAGGCGCTTCACGCCACTTTAGCCTTCATCATGGTCCCGAGGAGAGGCTGGTTCTACGTCTCCCAGCCCCCTGGCCCCTATTGCAAGGCCAGGTTCGTAAAGTATGAGCCATTCGAGGTTTGAGCCTTGATCGGCCTGTGGTACCGCGACGGCACAAAGGATGTAGTCCTAGAAGAGGCCCTGAAGACCGAGGGCGTCCCCTATAGGAGGCTCCGCGAGCCCTCCGCCCCCAGCGATCTTCTCGGGCTAGTGGCAGGGGAGGGGTGCGAGGCCTGGAGCAGTGAGCTGCTCTCGTTCGTGAGTAGAGGGGGGAGCCTCCTAGTCGTCAAGCCAGTGAGCGAGCTGGCCGAGGGGCTGGGCCTGAAGCTGGTTGGGCGTCAGTTGGGCGGCTACTTAGCGGTGGAGGGTGGGGAGGCCAGTGAGGCGTGCTCCTACAATGGCGAGCTCCAATTGTTCGGCGAGGCCTACCTGTACGAGGGCGGAGAGACGCTCGCCAGGCTGAGGCCCGAGGAGCGCTACGGCGGCGTGATCCGCGTCAGGCTGGGCCTCGGCTGCGCAATCGTCGCAGCCTTTGACGTGGCCGAGACCGTGCTGACGATTCAGCAGCCTAGCTCTGAGTGCGGTAAGGCGATAGACGCCAGCGTCGTTGAGAGGAGGCTCAGCCGCGTGCCCCAACTCGACGTGATGAGGAGGCTGCTAATCAACCTGTTCCTCAAGGAAGTACGAGCCCCCGTCCCGCGTAAGTGGTACTTCCCGCGCTGCAGCAGGGCTCTGCTCGTCTTGAGCGGCGACCAGGACGGCGCCCCCTTTGAGCAGCTGGCAGAGGTGCTTAGACTCATCCAGGAGCTCCAGGTCCCCTACACCCTCTTCGCCACGCCGAGCCCGCACCAGCCGGTGACGAGGGAGCAATTCGAGCGGCTAATGAGAGGCGGCATGGACCTCGCCCTCCACCCCAACTTCTTCCGTGGAGGTGGGAGCCGGGTGCTTAGGGGAGGCGAGATCGTCATAGTCAAGGCTGAGTCCGCCTTCGCGGAGGAAGAGCTAGTTAGACAGCTCCGAGACGTGGAGGAGCGCACTGGAGCCAAGCTGGCGGGGTGCAGGTGCCACGGTCTCCGCTGGGAGACAGCACTTGACTTGCCCCTCTGGCTCGAGAGGGCTGGCCTTCAGTACGACTCGACTCTAGGAGCTAGGCTCTACGAAGACGTGGGCTTCAGACCGGGGTACTACGTGGGCACCGGGCTCCCCTACCGATTCGTGGACACCAGGACCTACAGGGTCGTGGACGTGCTCGAGCTGCCGATGATCACCGGCGACCAGGTGCCGCTGGTCAGGCCGCGCCTCTACGTGGTGGCACTAAAGCCTGGAGCGGTGAAGAAGTTCAGGATGGGCGGGCTCACGGAGGAGGAGACCTTTGAATTGCTTAAGGAGATGCTAGACGACTCAGTGAGTAAATACCACACGGCTCTCTGCCTTAACTTCCACCCCATTTACCTGGCGTCGAGGAGGCTCAATATACCCGGCGTCCACCACAGCGACCGCCTATTTAGAATGATCGTAACTTATGCCAAGAGCCTCGGCGTTGGGGTCATGAGCGCCAATCAGTGGAATGAGTTCTGGAGGAATAGGGAGGCCGTTACCATCGAGGACCTCAGCTGGAGACCCGAGCTGGGGAGGCTCAGCTTCACCGTGAGGTGCGCAGCAGGCGGCGCTGAGGTCACTCTCCTAATCCCAAAGCTGAGGAGCAAGCCAGGCCCCTTGGTGCTGGTTGGCGGCGCGAGGACGGAGGGCCGGGAGATGAAAGTGCTTGGGTGGGAGTACGTGGCGATCAATGTATACGTGGGGCGCAAACCTATAATGGTCGAGGCGCTGTACGGGGGGTGAGCCGATGAGCTCGGAGGAGGTTTACATAGTGTTCACCATGGACTGCGAGAGGATTGCCTCCGAGTCGCCTGAGGGTGGTGGGCCAGCCTCGTGGAGACTCAGCGAGAGAGCGATAAGGGGCTGGGCAGAGGCTCTAGAGGGGAGGGGCTTTAGAGGCACGTACTTCATAACCCCCGCCGCTGCTGAGAGGCACTCGGACCTGTTCGCTAGACTGGAGGGAAGGGGCTTTGAGCTCGGGCTCCACCTGCACCCAGGCAGCTTCAGGGACCTCTCATTCAAGTGGTACTTAGGCTCTTACGACTACGAGGAGCAGGTGGAGTTGCTGAAACTGGCTTGCGAGGACTGGGAGGAGGCCCTGGGCTGGAGGCCGAGGAGCTTCAGATCTGGCTTCACGTCGGCTAACGACCACACGTTTAAGGTCCTCAACGAGCTCGGGTTCAGGCAGACGAGCACGATCATCCCCTTCAGGAACAGGCCTGAAGTGTACGCGGTGTGGGTCGGCGCCTTCCCCTACCCCCACCACGTGAACTTGTCTGATAGGCTGGCCGTGGGCTCTAGCGATCCGTTCGAGGTGCCAGTGACGGCCAATTGGAGGAGGGAGGTCGCTGAGGGCATACCCCTCGACCTTAGGGTTGAGGCCAGGTGCCCTCCTGAGGTGCATCTTGAGACGGTGAGGATGAACTTGGAGAGGATGGTGGAGCTCAACGTGAGCGTCAAGGCCATAGTCTGCATAACTCACAACACCTCGGACTACACGAGGGCAGCTGAGAGGAGTAGGAGGGTGCTTGAGTTCCTAATGGACGCCATCCCGAGAGAGGTCAGGGCGCTAGGCTTAGAGCCCGTCCCCGCCACGCTGGAGGAGGTGCACGAGGCCGCCCACGGAAATGCTTAAGAGCTCGTCGCCTCATGCGAGAATGGGGTGCGCGGCTTGAAGATATGCCTCCACTCGATATCTTACTCGGGGCTCTTCTACGACGGGCCGCCAGTGCCCCTAGAGGACCAGATAGAGAAGATAGCCAAGATGGGCTACGAGGGGATCGAGGTTGCCGCTAAGAGGCCGCTAGCCTCCCCCCTCGACATGGACTCCGCTAAGGTGGAGAGGCTCAAGGAGGTGGCTGCGTCCTACGGCATAGAGATCCCGATAGTAGCGGCCTACGCCGACCTAGCGAAGCCGGACCCCGTCGACAGGGAGAAGGAGCTGCTATACGGCAGGGAGTGCATCAGGCTTGCATACAAGCTCGAGGTGCCGTACGTCAGGTTCTACGGCGGGGGCGAGAGGATATACCGCGAGGTGCCGTTCCAGAAGCAGTGGGAGTGCGTGAGGGACTGCCTCAAGTGGCTGGCCAAGGTCGCCGCTGACTTCGGCGTCGTGATAGCCCTCGAGCCGCACACGTCCGTCGTGCAGACCCACGAGGACGCCCTCGACATGGTGGAGCAGGTCGGCGCAGACAACATCGCCATCTGCCTGGACCCGCCGCTCCTGGCGATACACAGGGAGAGGGTCGGGGAGGCCGTCAAGGCTGTCGGCAGGCTCATGGTCCATGCGCACGTGATGGACTTCGTCAGGAAGCCGGTGCTCGTGGAGTATCACTACCTCCCGGGCCTGACGATCTCTGAGCTCACGCCCTTGCAGACCGTGCCGTTGGGCGAGGGCGAGGTCCCTGTCAGGGAGTTCGTGGAGGCCTGCAAGGAGGTGGGGTACAAGGGGCACCTAAGCTACGAGGTGTGCGTCCCGTTCCACGTCAGGCACAGGGCGCCGACAATAGATGACGTAGACCGGTTGGTCGAGCACGCCGCCAGGTACCTCAGGGAGCTGCTGGGCAGGTAGGGAGGCTGCGGTAAGCCTTATACGTCTCCAAGGCTCTACACCGCACATGGCTAGGCTAGCCATAAGAGGCGGACCCAAGGCCGTGGAGAAGGACTACCCCGAGGCCTTCAAGTGGCCTGTGTTCGGGGAGGAAGAGAAGAGAGCGGTGCTCGAGGTCCTGGGGAGCGACGACATATACGGCGTGATACGCGAGTTCGAAAGAGATGCGGCCAAGTACTTCGGCGTCAGGTATGTGCTAGCCCAGAACAACGGCACATCGACGATCCACGCCGCGCTCTTCGCGGTGGGAGTCGGGCCTGGGGACGAGGTCATAACGACGTCGCACGGCTGGCTACTCCAGATAATGCCGATATTAGCCTGCCGCGCCGTCCCGGTCTTCGTCGACATAGACCCCAAGACGCTGACGATGGACCCCGAGGACTTGAGGAGGAAGATAACCGACAGGACGAAGGCGATCCTAGTGCTGCACGCCTATGGCCACCCAGCCGACATGGACCCCATAATGGAGATAGCCGAGGAGCGCGGCATACCGGTGATAGAGGACTGCTCGCACGCCCACGGGGCCGAGTACAAGGGCCGCAAGGTCGGGACCATAGGTGACATCGGGTGCTTCAGCTTGCAGGCGGGCAAGCTGATGACCGGGATCGAGGGCGGCATGCTGATAACGAATAACGAGGAGTACTACGAGAGGGCCGTGCTGCTAGGCCACTATGAGAGGGTCCCGGAGCTCAGGTCTGAGTTCTACAGGAGGCTTAGGGAGGACGTCGTTGGGATCTACGGCTTCACTGGCGCCTGCCTCGGCTTCAAGTACAGGATCCACCCCTTAGCCGCCGCGCTGGCCAGGGTGCAGCTGAGGCACCTGGACGAGCGCAATGAGATAAGGAGGAGGAACATGGACTACATCACCAAGGGGCTCCAGGACCTGGAGGCCGTCGAGCCCCCCTACGTGGCCCCCCACGTCAAGATGGCGTGGCTGATATACCTGCCCAGGTACTATAGGGAGAGGCTTAAGGGGATCCCGAAGAGCCTCTTTGTCAGGGCCCTCAGAGCCGAGGGCGTGAGGGTCGCTGAGGAGGGCGGCTACAGGCCCTTCCACCTGGCAAGGATACTCCAGCTGGACGACATGTACGGGAAGGGTTGCCCCTGGAGCTGCCCCCACGTCAGAGGCAGGCCTAAGTACGGGCCCGGCCAGCTCCCCGTGACGGAGAGGATAAACGAGCTCCTCTTCCGCCTCGAGGTCGTAAAGAACGAGTGCCCGAGGGAGCTGCTCGATCAGTACATCGAGGCTTTTCACAAGGTCGTGAGGTACTCTGACGAGCTACTCGAGCTCATGTAGCGCGCAAGCAGATATCGGCGCCTCAACTAGCGCGCATATAAAAAACCCGTAGTTGTCAGGCGCTCGCGGAGTCGCGCTAGTGCAGGCGCGCGGCCCTCAGGAAGGGCTAGCTGCGAGCTTGGCCTTTACCGTCACTATCTCATGCGGCCTCATGGTCACGGTGAGCGAGCCGCCCTCGCTCGCGACCTGCCTCAATGGCTCCTCGTTGAGGCTCACCACCCAGGCCCTCTCGACGCACCTATCGAACCTTAGCTTAGCGCTGACCTCCCCCCCGCTGACGTTGAACAGCCTGACTACTACCGAGTCGTCGTCCTCGGCCTTCTTGACCGCGGACACCATGACCTCCCTGGGCTCCACGGAGAGCACTGAGAGGGTGTGGGGCACGGCTCCCGCGTGAGGCACGCAGGCCTGGGCCACCGCTGGCACCACGAACTCCCTCGCCGCCCTGTGCACCCCAGCGCTGAGCCACGACCCCGCGTGCGGGATTATAGAGTACTCGAACGCCACCTCGCCCAAGCATTGAGCACCCGGCGTTGGTACCTGCGGGCCCGCGTTGCCCGGCCTCGTCAGCAGGTCTGGCCTCGAGAGCCAGCCCACGCACCTCATCAGCGTCACGGCGACCTCCGTGCCGGCCTCGCCGTCGCGCACCTCGTACTCGTGCAGGCCCCTGGTGACCACGCAGATGCCCCTGCTGCCGTCGCTCAAGTCGACCCAGGACCTCATCGGGTACGTCCTGACTCTGGCCAGGCTGCCGTCCGGCCTGCGGTAGTAGTACGGCGTCTCGTTAGGCCTCTCAATGACGTAGAAGTGCGTCTCAGCGTGGTGCTCGGCCACCCTGCTGCCGAGCGGGAATACGGCCCTCAGCCTGTGGTCCCTGGCCGTGTTGCGCACGACGACCTTGACGTCGACCCTGGGTATTCCGCTCCACAGCGACACGTAGCAGGTCACTGGCATTAAGACCTTTTCCTCGCTCCTCCCCCGCCTGTCAGGCGTGGCTGACTCTGGCACCTCCATTGGGATGTCGAGCTTCACCGTGGCCACGACGGGCCCCCTCTCCACGATCTCCATGCTGGCCTTAAACGACGTGCTCCTCACGACCTCGTCCCTCTCTGGCGGCGAGTAGTCGTACTCGTCCCCCACGTCGCCGCCGTCCTCGAACACGTTTAGCCCCTCGTACCTCACGCCGGTCCTCTTGTCCTCTATGGCCATGGCGCCTCCCCGCTCCAGGTCGAAGGCGACCTTGAGGAACTCGTTCTCCACATAGCCGTCGCCCACCCTCACGTCCGTCTCGACCTCAGCCTCCCCCTCCCTCACAGAGTAGGACTTGAAGCCCATGGCTGGCAGCTCGTCCACCCACAGCAGCTCAATGAGGCCGTCGTAGACCTGCCTGGCCTGGCACGGCACCACTCCGCCCTCGGGGTCTCTGAGGTGCACGCGCTTGAGGTCCAGCTCGAGGGCCCCCCTCTCCCTTACCAGCCTCTCCACGCCCTCCGTAGGCTTAAGCCCAGTCAGCCTCTTGAGCGACTCATAAGCCTCGCCGCTCAGGCCCACGTTCTCGCGGATCCTCAGCTTGACCACCGCTCGCCTAGGCCACGGCAGCGTGTTGAAGGCCACGAGGCAGAGGGGCGCCTCGGGGTCGAACGACAGGTCCAGCTTGGAGCACACGTACGGCATGGCGTGCATGTCGGCCTCGTACCCAGCGGCCGTCAGGAAGTAGTTTAAGACGTTTATCTCCTCGCCGGTGCACCGGATGAGCTCCTCAGCTAGCGCCTTGGCCTTGAGCTGCCTGACCTCGCACTCCCTGTGCACCTCGTCGACGCTGCAGCCGCATATCGAGTCGTGAGGCTGGGACAGTATGACATACCTCCACGCCCTCCATATGGCCTCGCGTGGGTACTGGGCCCCGAGGAGCCATGCTATCACCCACAGCGGCTCGACGTAGTGTGCTAGCAGCACCTCGTTCTCGAAGTTCGCCTGCTTTAGGTAGACCCTGGAGGACCACGTGCCGTATAGGACCCAGTGGTAGTGGCTGCTCAGCAGCTCGCCGGAGTAGCGCCCCAGGGACTCGCGCCGCTCTCGGCAGGCCTCGATCACGTCCTCCAGGCTCCCCTGCGCCACCTCGAAGGGCAGGCCCTCGATGCCTCTGGCGTACCCCTCGAAGTCCGGGACGAACTCCTTGGGCATGTGGTGGTCGCAGCCTATCATGCCGGGTATGACTGACGCCCTGGCCCTATCCCTCCACCTCTCGCAGAGCTCGCGCGCCAGCTCGAGCGACTTGTCGAAGTCCTCGGAGAGCCTAGCGAGGTTGCAGTAGCCCCCGTAGAGGAAGAGGGCGATGACCTCGCTGCCGTCGGGGGCCCTCCAGACGAACGGCGTCCCGAGCTCCTCGAACTCCGTCCCCATCCCTCTGTGGAACACGAAGCTGTCTATGCCGAACTTAGCCAGTATCTGAGGCATCTGAGCCGTGTGGCCGAAGGTGTCCGGGAGGTAGCCGACCATCATGCAGCCGCCGAGCTCCCTAGCCCTCCTGATCCCGAGCATCAGGTTCCTCACTATGGACTCGCCCTCAACGAGGAACTCGTCGGGCTGGACGTACCAGGGGCCTATCTTGAGCCTCCCCTCCCTCACTCGCCTCTCGACCTCCTCCCGCCTCTCCGGGCGAACCTCCAGGTAGTCGTCGATCGGGGCCACTTGCCCGTCCATCATGAACGAGTGGAAGTCGCTCCTCCGCCTCAGGATGTCCAGCAGCTTGTCGACGGACCTCACGAGCCTGTAGCGGTACTTCTCAAAGGCGTAGTACCACTCCCTGTCCCAGTGGGTGTGGGAGATGAGGACTACCTTGAACTTCTCTCCCATGGTTGCGGTGAGCGACTTAAACTAAATAAAGCTTCGCAAGAGCCGCCTGTCAGGAGGCGCCCTGAGAGCTGGCCTACCGCGAGCTCTTGAGGATGCCGATCACGCCGCTCCTGATCATCGACACTGCTATGCCCGCTAAGATGAACGCCATTATCTTGGAGAGCATGTCCGCGCAGTTCTCGCCGAGCATCTCGACGAGGTAGTCCGACCTAAGCAGTATAGCCCACGCCAGGGCGGCGTTCAGCGCTATGGACGCCAGCGTCGGGGCGACCCCGTACACCTTGAAGGAGTACATGACCGTGCTTATGGCAGCTGGCCCAGCGAGCAGCGGCGTGGCCAGCGGCACCAGGGCTATGTCCCTGCGCTCCCTCACCCTCACGCCCCCCAGCCCCAGTATGTTCTCTATGGCCACCAGGAATAGCACCACGCCGCCAGCTATCTTGAAGTCGTCCAGCGATATCTCGAAGTAGTTGAAGATCACGTCCCCCAGCAGGGCGAAGAACAGCAGTATGGCCGACGCCAGCACGACCGACCTGGTTATTATGGCCCTCCTCCTGGCCCTGTCGTAGCTGGAGGTCAGCGCGTGGAACAGGGGGACGTTGCCGATGGCGTCTAGCGTGACGAACAGCATTATGACTGACTTGACGAAGGGCTCGGCCTCGGTCATAGGCTTATGTTGAGCAACGCGCAATATTAGCGTTGGGGGCTCCTCGGTGGGGGTGGACCTAGCGCCCATAGTGCCAAGGAGGGTCGTCAGGCTAGAGCACCTCAGGGGCGTCAGGCTAGCGGTCGACGCAAACAACGCGCTGTACCAGTTCCTGGCCCTCATCAGGACTGCGGACGGCAGGCCCCTCACCGACTCCAAGGGCAGGGTGACGTCGCACCTCCTAGGGCTCTCCATGAGGGCCACGAGGCTCATAGCCGACTACGGCATGAGGCTGGTGTTCGTGTTCGACGGGCCGCCCCACCCGCTCAAGCGCAGGGAGCTCGAGAGGAGGAGGGAGCAGAGGGAGAGGGCGATGAGGGAGTGGCTCAAGGCCCTTAGGGCTGGCGACTACGCCGAGGCGTTCTCCAAGGCCGTCGCGTCCGGCGTGCTCACCAGGGAGATGGTCGAGGAGGCCAAGAGGCTGCTCGACTGCTTGGGCATTCCCTGGGTTCAGGCGCCCTCAGACGCGGAGGCCCAGGGGGCGTACATGGCGTCCAGGGGCGACGTGGACGCCGTCGCCACCAACGACTACGACGCGCTGCTCTACGGGGCCGAGAGGGTGATCCGCTACCTGACCATATCTGGCTTCGACTACCTGCCGAGCAAGGGCGTGCTCAAGCCACTAGTCCCTGAGGTCATAGAGCTGAGCGAGGTGCTGAGCAGACTCGGCATAACAAGGGAGCAGCTAGTCGACGTAGCGATACTAGTCGGGACCGACTTCAACGAGGGAGTGAGGGGGATTGGGGCCAAGAGAGCGCTGAAGCTCATCAAGCTGTACGGCTCGCTCGACCGGCTCCCCAGGCGGCTCCGCGAGGGGCTGGGGGACTACGAGGAGGTTAGGAGGATCTTCCTGGAGCCCAGGGTCACTGACGCCTACGAGTTGGAGATGAGGCCCGTGGACGAGGAGGGACTCTACAGGTTGCTCTGCGACGAGCACGACTTCTCCGAGGAGAGGGTCGCGCTGCTGGTGGAGCGCATGAGGAGGGTGAGGAGGGAGCTCAGGCAGAGGTCGCTCGCTGAGTGGCTCTAGCGCTCCTGACCGCGACTGCCACGCTGGGGTCCACGCTCCTTATCAGCGCCCTCAAGTCAGCTGAGTAGCGACCCCCCGACAGGTCTAGGACCTCGGCGAAGCCCCTGCCCGGCTCCAGCACGATTATCGCCACAATCCTGCCGTCCCGCCCCACTATGTACTCGTACGCGTGCATCCTGGCGTAGTACCCCCGCTCCCTGAGCCTCAGGAGGAGCTCCAGCCTGCCCTCGGGGGACCTGAGCCCGAGGATCGTCAGCGCGCCTCCCCCGCCCGCTCCTCGATCAGGCTTAGGAGCCTGGGATCCTTCACCAGAGCGTAGCTCGCGGGGGGCCTGAAGCCCCCTAGGGCCGCCCTCAGTTCGGTCAGCGTGACCGGCTTAGCGTAGCGCCTCGGCTCGCGCACCTCTATGACTAGCACGGGCCTGCGCCCCACGACGTAGGGCACGTCTAGCTCGCTGCAGCCCTCGAGGGCGCCCTCCCTTATCAGCTTGACCACGTCCTCGGGTTGCATCTCAGCGACCCTACCAGCCACGAACTCCCCAGTGATGGCCATCACCGGGCGGCTCTCGTAGAGCACCACCTTGTCTCCCTCCAATAGGGGGAAGACCTTCCTCCTCAGCTCGTAGCGCTTGATGCCGTTGAGTATCTGCCTCGCGAACACAGGCTTTATCGACATCAGGACGGTTCTCCTCATAGCTCAGCTAACGTCCTAGCGAGCAGCTCAGCCACAGAGACCACGCTGACGGGGCTAGGTACGGTGTCGGTGGCTATCAGGTCGTAAGCGCCAGCCTGGAACACCCTCTCGAGCGCGTTGCCAGCTAGGATGGCGTGGGTGCAGGCGCACACCACCCTCCTGGCCCCCTGCCTCAAGACCATCTTGACGGCCTCAGCCATCGTGCCGCCCGTGCTGATTATGTCGTCAACTATGAGCACGTCCCTGCCCCCCACGCTCACCTCTCGCGGCACCATCTCCACGGCCTCAGCTGACACCCTCCTCTTCTCTAAGACGTCGCACTCGCAGCCTATGGCGGCTGCCGCCTTCTCAGCCCACTGCCTCGACTCTTCATCAGGGCCTATGACGACTAGCTCGCTGAGGTTGTAGGCCCTGGAGGCGTACTCGGCTAGCAGGGGCATGGCGCTCACGTTGACCGCTGGGACCCTGAAGACCTCCTCGACGCTGGAGTACCTGTGTAGGTGCATGTCGACCGTCACGAGCTTGTCGACGCCTGAGAACTCCACGAGGCGGCTGACGACCTCCAGGCTGACTGCCTCGCCCGGGTTGAAGCGGGCGTCCTGACGGGCGTAGGGGAAGTAGGGCACGACCCCTATGACCTCGCTAGCCCCCAGGTCCTTGAGGGTCCTGGCGAGGAGGATGAACTCGAAGAGGTACTCGTCGGGCCTGCGGTACATCGACTGCACTAGCGCCACCCTCTGCCCGGACACGTCCCCCAGCACCCTCACGTACCTCTCACC
>Ga0190313_1000918_pt1 | contig 16547 bp, 16 predicted proteins | sample 4870071011_MG_FD_169989 | JGI IMG/M metagenome (GOLD analysis project Ga0190313, IMG submission 169989) | Hydrothermal vent sediment bacterial communities from Southern Trench, Guaymas Basin, Mexico - 4870-07-10-11_MG | ecosystem: Environmental > Aquatic > Marine > Hydrothermal vents > Sediment ...
GCTTATCCTCCTTCAGAAGCTTCTGAACCACTTCGTTTTGGACCAATCTGTAGTTCTTGTTGGTGTAAGCTGCAACTGCCGATTCAACGGCGAGTTTGCTACCTCCTAAAACCAAAAAATTGTCTACATGTTTTGCAAAGATGGATATGCTATCGTCCTGAAATATGAAAAACTCTCCATCTTCAACCAATTTGGTTTCTGTAAGTCCAGCTATGAATTTGGAAAGCCCCAGAGGATGATCCGTCTCGAGAACGAGGAACGAAGACGTTCCGATGTTTTTCAATATTTCTAGATAGTAATTCACATCCAAAGACAGCATCGTATCGAAGTTAAGAGTAACACCTTTTGCGGAGAGCAAGATGTTTTTCGATAGAGAATCCAGAAATATATCCTTACTAACTCCCGTCTTTTCCTCGGTATCCGTGAGCACAGAATTAACTGTGAATTCTAAACCGAGCCCTTCTTTCTTCAAGATGAAATCAAAGAGAGGGACGTTCTTCAAGTCCTCCAGATGAGTATAAAAGCTTCTAAAAAGGATGAAAAAATCGTAATCTTCCGGGACGAAATCTGTTATGAAACTGAGTGAAACGCAGGAAATCAGCAGGAACGCCAACATTGAAAGTGATATCTTCATGTCAACATTTCCTCCCCTCATCATTTTTGAAAAAATTCCAGGCTTCTTTCACAACGTTTTCAATATCAGTAAAATCATCAGTAAAACCTTCCACCGCTCCTTTCTCAAGAAGAATAAAAAATTCTATATTCCCTTTAGGTCCCCTCAATTTGGAGAAAGTGAATCCCTTTACACCGAACCCCTTTTTTTTAGCTTCTTCCCTCACTTCCTTCAGAACTCTTATATGAACACGTTCGTCTCTCACAACACCTTTTTTAACCTCTGAGCGAAGTGCTTCAAACTGGGGTTTGATCAATATTAACGCTTTTCCATCATCTTTTAACACATCGTATACGACATTCAAAACCTTTTTCACAGATATGAAGGAAAGATCACAAGTTAAAAAATCCACTTTCTCCCCCAAATCATCAACTTTCAGATACCTTGCGTTGATTCCTTCCTTGACTATCACCCTTGAATCATTTCTCAATTTCCAATGAAGCTGCCCTTTGCCTACATCAACGGCGTAAACCCTTTTTGCGCCGTTTTTTATTAGAAAATCTACAAAACCACCAGTAGAAGATCCCAAGTCACAAACCACCTTCCCTTTCACACTCAGTTTGAAATCCTCAAAAGCACCTTCTATTTTATACCCACCTCTGCTAACATATTTTAGCCTCTCTTTCAAATGTATCTTCACATCTGTGGGAAATTGTTTAGAGGGTTTTGTAACAGTCTCTCCATTGACCATAACCTCCCCTGCCATTATCAAAACTTTGGCTTTCTCTCTTGACTCCACAACACCTTTTTCCACCATCAACAGATCCAACCTCATCTTCTTTTTTCTATCAACCATGTCCCCTCCTCCGTAACGATCTCAACTCCCCAAGAAAATCTTATGATTTCTCTCACTTTCTGCAACTTGTATTTTCTATCTCCAAACACCACGGCCGATCCATCCTCTCGGACAAAAACGGGTATTCCTTCGCATCTCAAAAAATAGCCCTCTCCGACGTACTCTCCGTTGATCATTTTATCTTTATAAATCAAGAGCCCTTCATCTTCCCAATAACTGAAATCTTCACCGTCTATCTTTTTGATCAAACTTCCATTCTGATTGTTCAAAACGAGAATACCATTTTTAACGCCTACCATAACACCCTCGTCTGAAACATCCATTCCCCAGGCACCTTCTACCCTCTTCTCCCAAATCAATTTTCTCTGCTTCAAATCGTATTTTCTGAGAAATCCACATATATCCAGGATGTAAAAAAAGTTTCCTTTGAAACACCATTCTTTCGGAACACTTGAGACTTTGAAACTCCATGTTAAGGCCAGATCTTCCAACTCACCACAGGATGTTAGAATGAATCCATCCTCCACCCAAAGGATCGTTCCCTCTGCTCTTTTCAGTTTCCCGCCCTTTAAAATGCCGGTGGAGAGAATAATGCTATCTTCCACCACATCAACGGGCCTTTCCGTTTTCAAGACATTCCCATCGGGGAAGATCAAGAAACCTTTCTGATAGAAAATCATATCGCTCTCTCTTGGGAAAACTCCTTCAACATCTGGGAAGAAATTCATGAGGTTTTTCAACTTCAAATTCCTTCCGACATAGATCAGTTTTCCCGATACTATATGGAAACCTTCCTCTAATTCCTTCTCCACGTCACCAATTTTCACCTTGTAAAATTTTTCTCCCGAAATCCTAATTATTACCGGTGAAGGGGTAAAACCGTCTTCCACTACTTTTTCAGTTTTTTCTATCGTTTTCACAAGCTTGCCGGATTTTGGATCGTAATAAACCAAAAAAAGTTTTTTAGGCAATTCAATTTTTGGGAGAATTTCAGATATTGCCTTATCCAGGACCTCATCCATCTCTTCTAAAGGGGAAGGTGAGAGGAAGTTATCGCTTTCAGTATCTCCATAGATTATCTGATACACGAACACGTTTCTATGGGTTCTGATTTTAACAACCAATTTTTCACCGTATCCAAGAAGATACCCTCGTTTCTTCAGTATACTTTCCACAATTTCCTTATGCTCGTAAGGCCCATCATACATCAGAAACAAAACTGGAAGTTTTTTCCAATCGTTTATAACATCCATATCCATGGATGTTGGCGTTGAATCTCCCAGATAGTAGAGAACGCCAGAATTTGAGACAAAAAACGTGTTCGAAAAGGAGACAACAAACATCATCAGAAATGAACATCGTATAAGTAAAGACCGTGTGCGGGAGCACTTCCAGGAGCTTTTGATCTGTCCCTGGCTTCCAGTACCTCTTTCACCTTTTCTGGTTGCCACTGACCAACACCAACCTTCACGAGTACTCCCACGATGTTTCTAACCATTCTTCTCAAAAACGATCTTCCTTCGACCCTTACAAGTATTACGTTTCCCTTGAGTCTCAGTATTCTTATCCTGTATATGGTTCTCACAGGATTCCTTTCATCCTCTCCTCCACCTGTTCTGAAGGAGGAGAAATCGTGCTCCCCTTCAAGAAATCTGGAAGCTTTTCTCATAGCCTCGATATCAAGATCGTAAGGGAACCACCACAAGTATTTTCTCAAAAATATGTTGGGGGTTTTCGTATTTAAAATGTAGTAATGGTATATTCTTCTCTTGGCTTCAAACCTCGGATTGAAATTTTTATGAACGAAGAAAACACGCCTCACGTAAACATCGGAAGGTAAATTGGCGTTAAGTGCGTTTTTTATATCTTCCAGAGACATGTTATCGTTTGGACAATCGAATGCAACAACCTGGCCAAATGCGTGAACACCAGCGTCGGTTCTGCCCGCAGCGTGTGTGAATATCCTTTTTTTAAATATCCTTTCCAGGGCATCTTCCAATACGGCCTGTACGGTTCTAACATTGGGCTGTCCCTGGTAACCGTAGAAATCGGTTCCATCGTAAGCAACGACTATGGCCACCCTTTTCATGGTAATACATACCCCCAATCTTTGCTCACGTTGAATGCAGATGGTATACTCATTCCCTGGAAACACCTCGCACAGGATTATAGCATGTCTGAGGTTACAGGGAGGAAGCGTTCATGAGGATGATAGTTTTTTTTCTCATAGCGATTTCTATTTCTATCGCTTTTTCAGAAGGGGAACTTATTTCCTTCGATGGAGGTAGAGTATACATTCTGGATCTTTCAGATCCATTTTTTCCCTTGACAAAGGATGAGTTTTCTCTTGGAGGCGTTATCAAAGACGGTATATTTTTTGAGAACATGGCTTTCGTTCTGACCGAAGATTACTTGCTGAGGTACGATTTCAGAGAGAGGGCAGTAACTCTCAAGAAGAAAATAACGCTATCCAAGTTACTCTTTCTGAAAGATGAAACGTTAGTGGGAGTAAGTGATAAAAGGCTTGTATTCATGGATTCGAAAAATTTGAAAGAAAAAGGAAAAATCGATATCGAAGGATTCATAAACGATGCAGTTACCAACGGTTCGATGATTTTCACCGTTTGTGGAAAAAAAGGACTCTATGCCGTGGATCCCACCACAATGAAATGGATTTGGAAAATAGAGGTAGATAGTGATCTCGCGAGTTTGGGCATCGGTAAAGGGATACTTGTGGTTGTTGGTGAAGATGGCCTTTTCTTCATAGTGGACATATCCAACGTAAGAAAACCCAGGATCCTCTCATACATTTTCATATCCGAGAACCTTAAAAAAGTGAAAGTCAGCGATAAGTATGCGGTAGTTTCCGATGATAAAGGACAGACGTATTTCCTGGATATATCGGATCCAGCAAATCCTGAGATCATAAAAAACATCACTATGATGGGAAAGGTCAGGGATATTGAAACCTTCGGTAACAAGGTGTATCTGGGATTGGGGGACAAGGGAATAATCGTGATCGATGTATCGGGCAAGCCGAAGATAGTTGGAGCGATCCCTGATGTTAAGTCCAATGGAATAACTATGAAAAAAAGAGTTCTGATATCCAGTGAGGAACCCGGTAAAGTGATATGGAAGGTGAAATGCGAAGGTGAGATAAGATCGACACCGGCTGTGGATGAAGAGGGAAACGTGTATGTTACAGACATAAACGGATACCTCTACGCCATTGATCCCTTTGGAAACATCAAATGGAAGTTCAAGACCAGTTTTTTAATCACCGCCAGTCCATCTCTAAAGAACGATTTAGTATTTTTTGGTGGATGGGATGATTACCTATATGCTGTGAACAGAAAAAGGGGAGAACTTGCCTGGAGACACAGAACATCCGGTGATATCTCGCAGGTTGTTGCTCTACATGATGATTTCATCGTGGTTTGTAATGAGAGTGGATACGTTTACGCTCTGAGTTACGAGGCCAAAGTTCTATGGACGTACACGGTCAACGATTGGATTCCTTCCAAACCGGTGATAGATGAGTCCGGAAACGTATATTTCGGTGATGCCGATGGATATCTCTACTCTCTCACGCCTGAGGGGAAACTGAGATGGAAGTTCAAAAGCGACGGTTGGATATCATCTGGACCCTCTCTGGATGCTGAAAATGTCTACTTTGGAAATGTGAATGGGAAATTTTTCGCTGTTAAGAAATCCAATGGGAAGCTCTTGTGGATTTTCGATGTTGGTGAAGAAATAATATCCTCTCCAGTCATGAATGAAAATATAATTGCGTTCGGTGGAAAGGATGGTTTTCTTTACGTGCTCAACAGAGAGGGGAAGCTTCTCTGGAAATTCAAAACACCTTCTTCTATAAACTCCTCACCAGCCATATCTAAGGAAGGTTACATCTATTTCGGATGTTCTGATGGAACGTTGTATTCCCTAACTTACGATGGTAAGATTCGATGGAAAGTGAAGTTGGGAAAAATCCTTTCATCGGGCCCGATCGTGGTTAAAGGGAGAATCTACGTGGGAAGCGTTGATGGATTTCTGTATGCTATAAGTGATGATACAAAGGGAGCATCTTCCAAGCATTGGTCCTTGTATCATCACGATGAAAGGAACTCAGGAACTTATGAGTGATTTCTCTTTGAGAGTTCTTTAGCGATTTCAGAGGCCAGAAGAACGTTATCGCTTAAGAGTTTAAGGTTGGCTTCTAAAGTCCTACCCTTACTCTCTTGAAAGAGCCTCTTGAGCATGTAAGGTGTCACTTCCTTCCCCCTTATTCTTTTTTCAAGTAGTTCTTTCTCGATCTTTTCAAGAATCCTCTCCACCTCTTCTTTTGGTATCTCGTATTCTTCATCTATGGGATTCAAGACCAGAAGGGAAGATCCCATTCGCATCTCAGACATCTCTTCGAATATGTCCACGATCTCTGAAGGAGCCTCGACAGTCATGTTCAGTCTCATACCACTCTTTCTAGAATAGAATATTGGAAACTCATCGGTTTTGTAACCGACAGCGACTATCTCGAGGGTTTCCAGAAGCTCGAAAGTGGCTTCAACATCGAGTATCGATTTAACACCAGAGGATACGAGTATCTTTCTGTTTCTGGAAAGTTCTATGAGATCCTGGGATATATCCTTGTTGTTCCTGTGGACTCCTCCTATTCCTCCAGTCGCAACTACCTTTATTCCAACCAGCTCCGCTATCCTCAAGGTTGAGCTAACGGTGGTTGCCCCGTTCATTCCCTTCGAAATGACGTAAGGTAACTCCCTCGTCCCCACCTTCACTGCTCCTTCTTCCATCATTTTCAGAATTTCCTCTTTTTCCATACCAACAACTATCTCTCCATTCAATACACCAACCACAACGACGTTTTCCATATTATTCAGCTTGTCGAATAAAGAGACGGACTCCTCTTTGGGAAGTCCATGGATAAAAACTGTCGTTTCGACGGCGACGAGTGAGCTTTTCGCTTTATCCGCTTTTTCCGACAGTTTCACTCTCAATATCTCACCTTCATTCGAAGATGATCTCATACGAGAACTCTTCAAGGAATTTCCTGAACATGGTGGATACTCCACAGTACCCATTTTGCGATAAATTCACCGCTTTTTCAATCTTATCTCTAGGAGAGTCCCCTTCGAATTTGAAAAAATACCTCAGTATAACTTTTTTGAAAATTCTTGGATGTTCTTCTGTTATCTCGTATTCCATTTCCATCCTGAAACTTTCCAGTCCTCCAAGCGTTTTCATTTTTCTCAAGATCATCATCTATTCTTCCCCTGAAGGAAGAGAGTTTACTCCACTGACCTGATGGTCGAGAGCATTGGGCTGGCTGACATCCTTTATAAGAGTTATTTCCATGTTCATTCCTCCCGAATCAGTAGAACTCTGTAGACACCTCTTTCTTTCAAGCTTTTTGCCAATTCTTTATCATTCGTTACGTACACTTTGAAAACATCCAGACTTTCAGGGAATTTATCAACATATATAGAATTAGGGTCGTTCTTCAGAATGAAACCTCCTTCTTCTTTGGATACAGTGACTATTTTCGGATGTCCAAAGAATGTATCCTCTTTCTTCATGTATTCTTCAAAACTTTCTTTTATGCCCTCTTCCATGTATCTCAAGATGTACATGAGGACCTTCACAAAGGTTTCTGAAGGAACGAATCCTGGTAATTTCGTTATACCCTTGTCACCTTTCCAGAAAATGAAAGTTGGTGTTCCCCTGATCCCGAAAGCTCCGAAGAGTTGGTAATTTGTGTATTCTTTCTCTAAAAACGTTGTTTTCTTGTTATTTGGAAGAATCTCCACAAAAATGTAGGCACTTCTCAGAAGTTTTTGAACGGTTTCATCGGGAAAGACTTCTTTCATGAACCTTACACAGTACCCGCATGTTTCCGATGAGAACTCCATGAGCAGAATTTTATCTTCTATAACCGATATTCGATGTGCAGTTCCAACATCCTCAAATTTCGTGTTTAAACCTAAAATAACTGATGAAACCATGATCAAGATCAGTACGATGCGCTTCAAATCATTCACATCCTTTCGTTTTTAATCTGTTTTTAAATATACCATAATTATCATTAACATGGAATAACATCCTTTTAAAAATGGACTAATTAGGTCTAAATAATATTACATGGGAATCCCATATGGTCGAGATTCTTTGAAGAATCGGGATCTTTCCAGAATAGAATCGATTTTCTATTCATTTCGAATTTTTGAATAAGCAAAAGAAAATGTTAGAATTTTTCCAATAAAAGTAAGAAAACGAAAGGAGGAGGTCGTATGGAGATCCCTGTGGATAAATTGGAGACTCTCAAAGACGTCACAGATCAGCTGATAGATCTAATGTTGAACTTCAGACAGAGTGGCCATCCAGGTGGTTCACGCTCGAAAGTTTACATGCTCCTGTCGCTCATGTTCTCGGGGCAGATGAGATTCGATATAAGAAAGCCTGAACATCCATTTGCCGACAGGTTCATACTCTCGGCAGGACACAACATACCTCTTGTTTATGCTTTTTTAACGATCGTGGGAGATCTGTTCAGGTACAAGTATGAAAAAACGGGAAATAGGTTATACTGGATAGACCCTGAAAAAATAGTTCTTCCAGAGGATCTTATAAGATTCAGAAGACGCGGAGGACTACCAGGTCATGCTGAATTTGCAGGGAAGACTCTCATTCTCAAATTCAACACCGGGCCTTCTGGTCATGGTCTTCCAGCATCCGTTGGAGAGGCTTTGGCTCTGAAAAGAGCAGGGGCTGGTAATGTGAGAGTCTGGGTTATAGAAGGAGACAAAGCATTGACGACTGGTGTCACTCACGAATCGAAGAACAGTGCGTATGCTTTGGGATTGGATAACCTCTTTTGGTTGATAGACTGGAACAACTATGGAATAGATGATCCTCCTCTAAGTGCCACAGTTCATGGAACTCCTCAAGAGTGGTTCGAATCTTATGGTTGGAGAGTTATAGGAACCCCTGAAGGGGAAAACTGGAAAGAAGTTTTGAGAGTGATAAATGAACTGGGAGATTATCAGATAAAGAACGTTCCAAACGCCGGCTGGTTCAGAAACAGAAAGGGAAGAGGATATCTCGTTTACGACAACAAGTCTCATGGAACCCCTCACAAGGCGAACAGTGAGATCTTTTGGAAAACGAAGGAACCCTTCATGGAGAAGTACGGTGTTGAATTCGTGGGGTACATGAAACCTGCTCCGAGGGACTACGATGAATTCAAGGAGCAGACCATGAGGAACATAGAGATCGCTCTCAGCGTTCTGAAGAGAGATGAGGAAATGGTGGAATTCGTCGTGGGGAGACTCCTTGAAATAGCTGGGACTGTGCCAGATGATCTGAACTTGAAAATAGTCTCGATACCAAAAGACGATCAGGACCTTTGGGATTACAGAAAATATCCCGATTCCATTTTCTTCAAACCTGGAGAAAGAGCCGCTAACAGACACGCTCTGAGAAGATGGGGGGCTTTCATAAACGCGAAAACGAAGGAAAAATATGGAAGGCCCCTTTTCCTTGCGGCCTCTGCGGATCTTTCTGAATCCACTAACATATGTGGATTCGCAGAAGATTTTGGAGAAACCAAAGGATACGGCTGGTATGATAGAAACAAAAATCCCGATGGAGTACTCCTTCCCCAGGGAATAACTGAAATGGCCAACGCGGGAATATCGGTTGGAGTTGCCGTTGTAAATTTTTCAAAAGATCCTTACAAAGAGTTCAAAGGTTTCTACATGGCGACGAGTACCTACGGTTCGTTCGCTTACCTGAAATACGGTCCGTACAGACTCTTCAGCCAGCTTGCCCAGGATTGTCCGTTGAAACTTGGGAAGGTTCTTTGGATCGCTGGTCACAGTGGTCCTGAAACAGCAGATGATTCAAGAACACATTTTGGAATATTCTCACCAGGAGTTACAAGGCTTTTCCCAAAGAATCAAGTTGTGAACCTTCATCCATGGGAGGCTAATGAAGTACCGGTTGTTTTAGCAGAAGCCTTCAAGCATGACTTTCCTATCGTAATACTTCATCTGACAAGACCTCCAATAGAAATACCTGACAGAGAAAAGTTGAAGATACCTTCCCACTTTGAAGCAGCAAAAGGTGCTTACCTCATCAGAGACTTCAAAGAAGGTGAAAAGAAGGATGGAACAATACTTGTAAGAGGAACCATGGCTACCTACAATCTCCTGAAGATCCTGCCAGAGCTCGATGAAAAGTACAATTTGAAGATAATAGCTGCGATAAGCAGGGAACTTTTCGACTTACAACCGAATGATTACAAAAGCAAAGTCCTTCCATGGGAAGATTGGATGGATTCCATGGTTATAAGCACAGAATCTCTTGTTGCAACGGAAGCATGGGTCTCAAGTGACGTGTCCAGGATGTATTCCCTGACGAGCGATTGGGACAACAGATGGAGAACGGGAGGGACGGTCGATGAAGTTATAGAAGAAGCACACCTCGATCCAGAGAACTTGCTGAAGGGGATAAAAAGATTCGTTGAGGATAAAAGGAAAAGGCACCAAATGCTTTGTATAGAGGAATAAGAAGAGCCCGGAATCCCGGGCTCTTCTTTTAAAACCTTCTGAAGCTGTACATCTTCTTCTTTTTCGGTTTTTCGAATTTACATACACCGACAGGACATCCCTCAGCACCAATGTGAGCTTCAAACTCTTCTTTGAAGTTTTCGAGGATCGACAGAAGTGGAACAGGTATACTCTGTCCGAGTCCACAGAAGGAAGTTTCACCGGCAGCTTTCGCTATTTCTCTCAGAAGATCCAGATCTTCTTTCCTTCCTTGACCTTTGCTTATCCTCTCAAGTATTTGAACAGCTAGTTTCGTTCCTTCTCTGCACGGAGTACATTTTCCACAGGATTCATGCTCATAGAATTTCATCGCGTTCAAAGCAAGATCGACAGCACAATGTGTCTCGTCAACTACGAGTATGACTCCAGATCCAAGGGAGACCCCGTGATTCTGATAAGAATCGTAATCCAATGGGACATCCAGTTTATCAGGTCCTATGAAGGTACCAGCGGTTCCTCCTGTCTGGACTATTTTGAGTTTCTTTCCCCCTTCCACCCCTCCGCCGAATTTGAATATAAGGTCCCTGACAGTGGTGCCAAGAGGAACTTCCACTATCCCCTTCTTCACAACATTTCCAACAAGGGAAAACACCTTCGTTCCAGGGGATGATTCGGTTCCGAAGCTCTTGAACCAATCAGCACCCTTCAATATTATGCGAGGAACGTTGACGAACGTTTCCACGTTGTTGACGACAGTTGGTTTTCCAAAGAGACCAAATGTTGGTGGATAAGGTGGCTTGAGTCTTGGTTTTGCGGGTTTCCCTTCTATGGATTCAATGAGGGCTGTTTCTTCACCCGCAACGTAAGCTCCCGCTCCAAGTCTTACAGAAAGATCGAAGCTGAATCCACTTCCCAAAATGTCCTTACCGAGGAATCCATACTCGTAAGCATCTTCTATAGCTTTCCTGATAATGTCTATTGAACCATAGTACTCTCCTCTTATGTATATGTACCCCTTTGTTGCACCAACAGCGTATCCTGCTATGATCATACCCTCTATCAAAGAGTGGGGATCTCCTTCCATTATCAATCTGTCTTTGAAAGTACCTGGCTCTCCCTCATCGGCGTTACAAAGAACGTATTTCTGATCTCCACTCGCTTTTGCAGTGAATTCCCATTTCAGTCCTGTCGGGAAACCTGCGCCACCTCTTCCCCTCAATCCACTCCTCTTTATCTCATCTATCACATCTTCTGGCTTCATCTCCTTCAAAACCTTGGCAAGTGCAAAGTACCCATCCCTCGCTATGTACTCTTCAATGTTCATTGGATCTATTTCTCCAACATTTTGCAGGACTATCCTCGTCTCTTCGGCGACTTTTTCCACTTCCACCGTTTTCTTTATCCTCTCAGGTGGTATCTCAAGGGATAAAACCTTTCTTCCCTTTAGAAGGTGCTCCTCGAGTATCAGCTTGACATCATCTGTTTTCTTAACAAGATAATGAACACCATCCGGGAGTATCGTGAATATGACTCCTTCCATGTACACACCCATGCTACCCGTTTCCAGGACGTCCACGGTACTTTCCAGATTGTATTCCTTGACAAGATCCTTGAGGTAATTGAGAAAATGTCTTGCTCCAAGAAGGACACTGTTGGAATCGACAGAAACCAGAACCACGATCGGTTTCATTTACCCTCACCCCTTTCTTTTTTCCTGATCTCCTCTATTATTTCCCTGACTCTCTCGGGGGTGAGGTTACCGTAGAAATCCTCGTTTATCATAATGACAGGAGAAACTCCGCAAAGCCCCAAACAACTGGTCTTCTCTAGAGTGAACAACCCGTCTTCTGTCGTTTCTCCAAAGTCTATTCCCAAAACTTCCTTCAACGTTTCTACGATCTCTCTTCCACCTGTTACATGACATGGCAGACTCGCACAAACCCTTATTATGTATTTCCCTCTGGGTTTTGTTGAAAACATGGTGTAAAAGGTTAAAACTTCATACACTTTTGATAAGGGAACTCCGCACTCCTTGGCAACTATTTCCACGGCTTCTGGTGGTATGAAATTGTTGAAGTGCTTCTGCATCTTGTGGAGAACGTTTATGAGAATATCCCTCTCCTCAAGTCTTTCTTTCCTAACACTCTCTATTATCCCTTTCACTTCTTCTACAGAAACCATTTCTATACCCCCTTCAAGGTGACACTTTACTTATCGCACCGAATCTACAGACTTCCATACAACTTCCACATCTTATGCACACATCATTATCTATCTCATGAACTTTTCTCACCTCTCCCGATATCGCATTCACAGGACACACTCTTGCACAAGCCGTGCATCCGACACATTTTTCAGGGTCGATCACGTACCTTATGAGGGCCTTACACTTTTTGGACGGACAGCGTTTTTCCTTTACATGGGCTTCGTACTCTTCTCTGAAATACCTGAGTGTTGACAAAACGGGGTTTGGAGCTGTCTGTCCAAGACCACATAGAGAGGTTTCCTTTATTGTGTTTCCCAGTTCCTCCAGTGTTTCCAAATCCTCCATCGTTCCTTCACCCTGGGTTATTCTCTCAAGGATCTCAAGCATCTTTCTTGTTCCTTCCCTACATGGAGTACATTTTCCACAGGACTCCTCTACCGTGAATTCCAGGAAGAACTTAGCAACGTCGACCATACAATCATCCTCATCCATGACCACCATTCCGCCCGATCCCATGATGGCTCCGAGTTTCTGTAATGATTCGTAATCGACAGGTGTGTCAAGGTACTCTGCTGGAATACATCCACCACTTGGGCCACCCGTCTGAACTGCCTTTATCTTTTTACCGTTTGGAACCCCTCCACCTATCTCAAATATCAATTCCCTCAGGGTTATACCCATGGGAACCTCCACCAAACCTGTGTTTCTGACCTTTCCAGCGAGTGCAAACACCTTGGTTCCGGGTGAAGAGGGCGTTCCATATTTTTTGAATTCGTCTGCTCCGTTTCTTATGATCCAGGGAACGTTTGCCAAAGTTTCAACGTTGTTTATAACAGTTGGATAACCCCAAAGCCCTCTTTCAACGGGATATGGGGGTTTAACCCTGGGTTGTCCTCTCTCACCCTCTATTGAAGCCATAAGGGCAGTTTCTTCACCACACACAAAAGCTCCTGCACCTATTCTTATCTCGATATCGAAGTTGAAATCACTTCCCATGATCTTTTCACCGAGGAATCCATACTCCCTTGCTTGCTCTATCGCTATCTCAAGCCTTTCTATAGCAAGAGGATACTCTGCCCTTACATATATGAAACCCTCCGAGGCACCGACGGCGTATCCCGCTATAACCATGCCTTCAAGGACAGAATGTGGATCTCCTTCCAAAATGGCCCTGTCCATGAAAGCACCAGGGTCACCTTCGTCTGCGTTACAGACTATGTACTTCACATCGCTTTCTTGCTTTCTTGCAAGTTCCCATTTCAGTCCTGTTGGGAAACCTGCGCCACCTCTTCCCCTCAATCCACTCCTCTTTATCTCATCTATCACATCTTCTGGTTTCATCTCCTTCAAAACCCTGGCAAGTGCAAAGTACCCATCCCTCGCTATGTATTCCTCTATTTTGGTTGGATCGATTACTCCCAAGTTTCTTGTTACTATTTTCACTTGTTTTTTGAAAAAGGGTAATTCCTCTTGAACCTTCGGAAGTACCTCTCCTGTTGGTCCTTGATACAGAAGCTCTTCAACGATCCTTCCCTTCAGGAGGTGTTCTTCAACGATCTTTTTGGCGCTTTCAGGTGTGACTTTCTTGTAGAAAACACCTTCTGGGTACACCACAACTATGGGTCCCAAAGTACAGGATCCTATACACCCTGTTTCAACAATCCTTACAACCTCATCCAAACCATATTTCTTTATCTCATCCTCCAGCACCTGTTTCACACTCTTCTCGCCAGCTGAGATACACGCTCCTCCTGCGCACACCAGAACCGTGTTAGTTGTTAAGGGCATTCGTACCACCCTCCCTCATGCTTCTCCTCTTCTCACGACTAGATCATCCACTATCTTTCCTTCCATTATGTGCATTTTCACGATTCTTCTTGCGTTCTCTGGATTGACATGACCGTAAACCACAGGTTCCTGACCTTCGAGTCTCACCTCTATAGTGGGTTCAACTTCACAAAGTCCCATACATCCAGATTGAACGACAGCGATATCCGTTATGTTGTTCTCATTCAAAGCTTCAACTATAGCTTTTAGAGTATCTTTGGCGCCAGCAGCTATACCGCATGTCCCCATAGCAACAGTTATTTTACCTCTTTTTCCAGTTTCTCCTCTCATTTTCAGCTCCTGCAATGTTTTCTCTTTTATCTTCAAAAGGTCCTCCAAACTCTTAACCTTCGCCATTCTTACCCCTCCTTCCTGTACTTCGCTATTATCCTTGGGACCATGTCTGGTGTGACCTTACCGTAGAAATCTCTCTCTCCAATGAGAACGACTGGTGCCATACTGCAAGCACCAAGGCACCTCACAGGATGGACGGAGAAAAGGCCGTCTTTGGTGGGTTGTTCAGGCTCAACCTCCAGCTCTTCAAGGAATCTTTCAAATACCTTATCTCCGCCTTTGACATAGCAGGCTGTCCCTAGACAAACCTTTATCTGATACTTTCCCTTCGGTTTAGTTGAGAAGAAATTGTAGAAGGTGACAACACCATAAACCTTGGAAACAGGTATCTTCATCTTATCAGCGACGAACTCTATAACCTGAGGTGGCAAGTATCCAAAGATCTCTTGAGCTTTATGTAGAACATCGATCAGAGCATTTTTCTTTTCCTTGATGGATTCAACGTAGGATGATAATTCATCGAAAAGTGCCTCATCGAACGTTGTTTTCTGCAATGACCTCACCTCCTGATAAAAATTTCACTATCTTGCTAGTTACGATTATAACATTTTTACGAAGCTGTTCATAGATCAGATGAAAGCCTTATTACTTTAAAAGAACTTCAACAAGTAGAGGAGACATGATGGGAACTACAAGGGTTATGACGAAACCGTTCAAAAAGGAAATGGGTTCGATTTCCTTCCCACTGACGAGTCTTATGATACCGAGGGTACTGTCCATGCTAGTTGCACCACCGGAGGCAACGGGAGCCAGAACATCGATCCTTGCCAAGAGAGGTGCGAGGAAAATCGTCAGAATCTCTCTCAGGATGTTGGCGGTGAAAGCGATGGCTCCGAGTGTCTCATAACCTTGGGAAGTAAGGAAAGATCCCGTAAAGCTGTACCATCCCATACCGGAAGCCACGATTGCGCCTCCCCTTGGCCCCATTTTCAAAAATAACCCCATGATAAAACCCGCGATGATAGAGCCTAAAATGGAGGAAAACGGTATAAGGAGGAGTTTGTAACCCTTCTTCAGGACACTCCGTACTCTTTCAACATCCGATCCCATCTCCCAACCAACGAAGAATATGAGGAAGGCAAGAAATATATCCACACCTTTCGAAAAGATCCAGTTGTTTCCAAGTCCTAATATTCCAAATATTATTCCAGCTCCAACACTCATCAATACTAATAGAATCATTTTATCCTCCTCCACAGCGGAACGACAAAAGCAATGCTTCCAGCTATAGAAGCTAGGGATATCACCAGCGAATCACCTATAATCTTTCCAAGTTCTGTCAGACTGGATACCGACTCTCCCGTCTTATGGCCCACGAAGAATAGGAGCAAAAGCAGGGAAAACCAGAAGAAAAAACTTTTTGGAGGGTGCTTGAGAATGTAACCTACGATGAAACCAAGAAGCAGTGGTAAAAATATAGTCCAGATCAAGTTTTACCACCTACCTTATGGTTGTTTGGAAAAGATATTATCACAGATTTCGATCCGATGGAAAATAGATGTGGGGTTGTACTCAAAATATGTTAGCTGCTCAGGGTTCGGTGATTGATGTTCGATGGTGATATCACTCTATACCCTGTACCCTATTCCCTGGACTCGACACCAGCCAGCGATTATCGAATAGCAGTCAACGAACACCAATGAACGATCACGATTACCGAATTTTGAAACATCCCCGAATTAGGTGTTGATATTACTTGCATAGTTGTACTAAAATGCAACAATTGAGGGGTGAGATTTGTGGAAAAAATATTCAAAGCGTTGTCCTGTTCCTGGCGAATCGAAATTTTGAGGTTGCTGAAAAACGGTGAAGCATGTCAATGCGAGATAATAAAACAAATCCCATTGGATGTCACGACACTTTCAAGACATATCAAGATTCTGAAAGAGGCGAGTTTGATACTGGAGCGCAGAGAAGGCACAAAAAAACTTTTGAGATTGCGAGATAAAAGGATCCTGGACATCTTGAAAATAGCAGAAGAGTTATCCAAACAATGAATCAATGAATAAAGGAGGGAGAGTATGTCAAATGGAACTCTCAGATGTGATGTCATAAAGAATTTCTCCCCATCCTGGTTTGCATCTGTGATGGGAACAGGAATACTGGCCATCACGAGTTCATTCTACTCAA